>Ga0207030_1006_pt1 | contig 76470 bp, 59 predicted proteins | sample Alteio_BWMinCont_40_FD_153260 | JGI IMG/M metagenome (GOLD analysis project Ga0207030, IMG submission 153260) | Enriched cells from forest soil in Barre Woods Harvard Forest LTER site, Petersham, Massachusetts, United States -... | ecosystem: Environmental > Terrestrial > Soil > Temperate forest >... | reverse complement strand
ACTTACGCAAAGCAGCACAGTGAATGCGATGAGTATGCGAATAAATTGACGCAGCGTAGTCATATCCCGTTACAATTATAGTTGGCGAAATAATAGACTACCATTAGTTCCGCCAAAACCAAAGGAATTCGATAGTGCTGCGCGGATTTTCATTTGTTGAGGATGATGAGGCACAAAATTTAAATCACATCCCTCACTAGGATTATCTAAGTTAATCGTAGGTGGTGCAACTTGATCTCTGATAGCTAAAATACTAAAAATAGCCTCTACTGATCCAGCTGCGCCTAGCAAGTGCCCTGTCATCGATTTAGTTGAGCTCACAGCCATCTTATAGGCATGATCTCCAAAACTTCGTTTCACTGCCAAGACTTCTAGCTCATCACCGGCAGGTGTAGATGTTCCATGCGCATTGATGTAATCAACTTCTTCCGGTTTCATACCAGCATCTGCGATGGCATTTAGCATAGATGTTGCTGCTCCACGCCCTTCCAAGTGAGGGGTGGTAATATGATAAGCATCAGCACTCATACCAAAGCCAACTAATTCAGCATAAATATGAGCCCCACGTTGTTTGGCATGTTCATAGCTTTCTAAAACAATAACACCAGCACCATCACCCAAAACAAATCCATCTCTATCTACATCCCACGGACGGCTCGCTTTTTCAGGCTCATCATTACGAGTAGAAAGTGCTCGCATAGCAGCAAAGCCACTAATACCTAGCTTGGTCGTTGCCATTTCAGATCCACCAGCTATCATCACATCAGCATCACCATATGCAATTGTCCGAGCAGCCAAACCAATATTGTGTGTCCCTGTAGTACAAGCAGTAACAACAGCAATATTTGGCCCACGCATCCCGTACATAATAGACAAATTTCCGGCAATCATATTGATAATAGCGCCTGGGATAAAAAAAGGAGAAATTCGACGGGGACCTGATTCATTCAGAATAGTGGTTGATTTTTCAATAAAAGGCAATCCACCAATCCCAGAACCGATAGCAAATCCAATCCTATCTGAATTTTCTTCAGTGACTGTCAAGCCAGAATCTGTGATCGCTTGAACAGCCGCTGCGATTCCATATTGAATAAAAATATCTTTCTTGCGGGCTTCTTTTTCTGTCATGTAGAGTAGAGGGTCGAAGTTTTTAACATGGCTACAGATACGACAACTGATATCAGTTGCATCGAAATGATCAATAGGACCTACCCCGCTTTTGCCCATCAGAATAGCTTTCCAGGTGTCTTCTACATTCAGTCCCAATGGACTAACAATACCTAACCCTGTTACTACTACACGTCGTTTACTCAAACGGGCCCCTCCAACTACATGCTTACATCTCATCAATTAATTAAACTTAGCCTTTGCTATGTTCTTTAAGATGAGAGTTAATATAGTCAATTGCTTGTTGAATAGTCGTAATTTTTTCTGCATCTTCATCAGGAATTTCTGTTTCAAACTCTTCTTCTAACGCCATCACCAATTCCACTGTATCTAACGAATCAGCACCTAAATCATCCACGAAGGACGCGTCATTAGTAACTTCTTCATCTTTAACACCTAATTGTTCAACTACAATTTTCTTAACGCGGGCTTCAATAGTACTCATTCAAAATTTCCTCTTATCAATAAAACCTTGATCAATATAGCAATCTTACAAACCACTGCGTGTGGTAGTTTATTCGAAAAACAACAAGTTGCAAGCTGAATTTTGCTCAATAATCACAATTTGTTGGCCAAAAAAACAAGTATCGAGCAAATCATCGGCGACATTATATCACAGAACTAAAAACCATGTTGTTAGTTCATATACATGCCACCATTGACGTGCAAAGTTTGACCAGTAATATAGCCTGCCTCTTCTGATGCTAAAAACAGGACAGCTGCAGCAATCTCATCAACTTGACCCAAACGCTGCATGGGTATACGTTGCAACAACGCATTTCGCTGCTCTTCTGCTAAGCCTCTAGTCATATCTGTATCAATAAACCCAGGAGCAACGGCATTAACAGTAATATTACGCGAACCGACTTCTTGTGCTAATGCTTTAGTAAAACCAATTAAACCCGCTTTAGCCGCAGCATAATTAACTTGTCCGGGATTTCCAGTAGAACCCACCACTGACCCTATGCTAATAACCCTACCCCATCGAGCTTTTAACATATCCCGCAAACATGACTTAGTCATTCGATAAACAGAAGTCAGGTTTGTTTCTATCACTTTATCCCATTCATCCTCTTTCATTCGCAATAAGAGGTTATCTTCCGTAATCGCTGCATTATTGACTAAAATAGAAGGCATTCCATAGCGTTCTTTCACTGTTTCAATGAGCAAATCGACAGACTCAGTAACAGCAACATTCAAGGCGAGTCCGCAACCGTTCACTCCCGCTTTCGCAAAAGCTTGTGTAATTTTATCAGCCCCTTCAGTGGTAGTGGCAGTACCAACGACAATCGCATTATTACGGGCAAATGCAAGCGCAATTGCATGACCAATGCCCCTACTTGCGCCAGTCACTAAAGCAACTTTGCCTTTGTGTGACATGCGTAACTCCTTAATTAGATTTTTGATTCTCAGACAATGTTTGTAATGTAGTTTGTAAGCTAACGAGATCTGCTGTATTAGTCAATTGTACATTTGAGAACATTCTTTTTGATAATCCACTTAATACTTTACCAGGGCCACATTCAATGAGCTGAGTAATACCCAACTGCACCAAAGACTGCATAATTTCGACCCATCTTACTGGCATATAAAGTTGCTTAACTAACCCGTGACGAATATCCTCTTCGTTTTGATAAATCTTAACGTCAACATTATTCAGTACAGGATACACAGGCGTTGATATAGGCATATTCTCTAACAAGACAGCAAGTTTTTCAGCTGCGGGCTTCATCAAAATACAATGCGATGGAACACTAACAGGTAACAATTTCGCTAAACGCGCTCCCGATTCTTTAGCGAGCACCAATGCGCGCTCAACCGCTAAAATGTGCCCAGCAATAACCACTTGGCCAGGGCAATTATAATTTGCTGGCGCAAGAACTTCATCGGCAACAACAGATTTTTTGCAAATATCAACTATGTCTGCATCTTCCAATCCAACAATTGCTGCTAGCCCACCTTTTCCAGCTGGAACAGCTTCTTGCATGTATTGACCTCTAGCTGCGACCAATTCTATTCCTTTTTTAAATGAAATAGCCTTCGAACAAACCAAAGCACTATATTCACCCAAGCTGTGCCCGGCCATAACAATAGGCTTAACCTGAGCCTTTTCAAGAATACGCCAAATGGCAAACGAAGCAGCCAACAAAATAGGTTGGGTATGCACTGTTTTATCTAGCTCAACTAATGGGCCAACCTGAGCCAATTTCCACAGGTCATAACCCAAAATATCTGATGCTTCCTCAAACGTTATGTGGATCTCAGAAAATTCCTTAGCGATATCTGCCAACATTCCAAGCGATTGAGAGCCTTGGCCAGGAAAAACAAAACCGAATTTTTCACTCATTAAAAACCTCAGTGTCAAAAACTTAATATCTGATTAATGCAGAACCCCAAGCAAGGCCACCCCCAAATCCTTCGAGCAAGAGCATTTCTCCGCGCTTAATTCGCCCGTCACGTATTGCTTTATCAAGCGCCAAAGGGATTGAAGCACTCGATGTGTTTCCTTGATCTTCCAGTGTGATGGCTACTCTATCTAACGGTAGATTTAACTTCTTCGCCATTGCTTGGATAATTCGAATATTGGCTTGATGGGGAACCAGCCAATCAATATCTGCTTTCGTCAGTGAGTTCGCTTCTAATGTCTCGTCAAACAGATCACCCAAAATATTCACGGCTAATTTAAAAAGCTGGTTGCCCGTCATTTTTATATAAAGCGCCTCTTCAACATCCATAGGTTTTCCAATACTCACTGTCAACGATAAAACGTCTTTATGTGTCCCATCAGCATGCAGATGAGTCGATAAAATCCCCGGTTGCTGAGAAGCACCGATAATGACTGCACCCGCTCCATCACCAAATAAAATACAAGTCGCTCTATCACTCCAATCAACAACTCTTGACATGACTTCGCTACCAATGACCAAGGCATTTTTTATAATCCCTTGCTTAACATACAGGTCAGCGATACTAAGAGCATACATAAAACCTGCACAAGCCGTTGAGTTGAGATCGAAGGCAGGACATCCAGAAATTCCCAATCGCTGTTGCAGAAGACACGCGGTACTCGGAAACATTTTTTCAGGTGTAGTCGTAGCGATAATAATCATACCAATATCATTAGCAGTTATGTTTGCGTCCGACATTGCTTGTTTAGCAGCTTTTTCTGCCATTGTTAATGCTGTTTCGTGTTCTGCTGCAATATGGCGCTGGTGTATACCTGTTCTTTCAACAATCCACTCTGTTGAGGTATCAACAATTTTTTCTAAATCAGCATTAGTAAGTATTTTCTCTGGGAGATAGCTTCCCGTTCCTAAAATTTGTGAATATGCCATGAGTTATTTATCCAATCGGAAATATCAGTAATCTGAACTCTATTCTAGAGGTTTCTCAGGAGGAGCTGTTTTTAATAAGTTTTCAACCTCAGAACTAATGCGCTGCGGGATATTTTTTTCAACTTGATTCATCGCTTCTTCAATGGCATAGCGAAATGCATTTACTTTTGCACCCCCATGACTTTTTATCACGATACCTCTTAGACCAATAAATGTTGCGCCGTTATACTGATCTGGATCAATAGACTTTGCCAATGATTTCAAAGCGGGTAAAGCAATTAAGCCCGACAAACGCGTGAAAATATTCTTATAAAATGCACGCTTTAATAATTTCCCGATAAAAATAGCCACACCTTCTGTCGTTTTTAAAGCTACATTTCCGACGAATCCATCACAAACCACAATATCTGCATCACCCTTGTAAATTTCATCCCCTTCAATGTAACCAATATAGTTGAGTGATGAATTTGATAATAATGCCGCAGCTTCTTTTACTTGATCATTACCTTTGATATCTTCAACACCAATATTGAGTAAAAAAATCTTTGGTTTTTTTACATCATCTAAGGCTGATACTAATACAGAGCCCATTACTGCAAATTGAAATAAATTTTCTGCACTCGAATCGACATTCGCACCCAAATCAAGCATGCGCATATGTTTTTGATGATTCATCGTAGGTAATGTAGAGATAATCGCTGGACGATCAATGCCGGGGAGGGTTTTTAAAACAAAACGCGCTGTAGCCATTAACGCACCCGTGTTACCCGCACTCACACAGGCATCGGCTTGGCCACTCTTGACTAAATTGATAGAAACTCGCATAGAAGAATCTTTCTTCGTTCGCAAAGCATGTGCGGGCGATTCATCCATCTCTACTTTTTGTGACGCATGGTGAATGATTAAGCGCGAGTCATCAACTAATTTTTTTTTATTATGGATAGTTAATTGTTGCTGTAAGATTTCTTGATTACCAACAAGAACCAAGGTTAGAGCTTGCTGTTTTGCGAGCACTTGTAATGCTGCCGGTATAATTACAGGGGGGCCGTGATCCCCCCCCATTGCATCCACTGCGATGGTAATTTTTTTCAAAGGAATTACTCTTCGGTATTATCTTCTTCAACTGCGTTATTCTTTGCAATAACTTGACGCCCTTTGTAATAACCATCTGGACTAACATGGTGGCGACGATGAGTTTCCCCGGTAGCAGCATCTACTGATAACGCAGTTGCAGTTAAAGCATCATGCGAACGTCGCATACCGCGTCTTGAACGAGTCACTCTACTTTTTTGTACTGGCATAACTTCAAACTCCTCACTTAAATAAATTTCTCACGCATTTTTTAGGGTCTGTTGACCTCATTCATAAACTCTACTCAGAATCTTTTTTCTTTAATGTTTCAATGACTCTAAATGGATTCGCTTTTTTGGTTATCTCTGCATTGTCTGCAACAATAACGGGTAACTTAACTTTACAGCTTTCCAAGTTGTGCATAGGTACAAGCGGTAAACTCAGTATTAATTCATCTTCAATAATATCTTGAATAATTAAAACATCTTCTTTAATGATCAATGGATCATAATTCCCCGGAAGCTTGTTAGCAGCTTCCTCTGTATTCACCATGCCTGCATTAAAATCTCCTGCCATATGATATGAAAAAGATTCTAAACAACGCTGGCATTGCAATATGACTTGGGTTGCAAAATGGCCTTTTACAAACTTAACACCTTGCTGATCGATTCCAAATGAGACACTAACCTCAACTTCACCCTCATCTGTAAAAAGACTTGGGCATAAACGTGCCATATTTTTAATTGACAAACTACCACAGAAATCTGCACCGTTTTCAGCAAAACGATAAGGGTCAATTTGTCGAAGTAATGAGTCTCTAGACATGGCCGGGGAATTTTATGCTGATATAGCCCCCCCTGTCAAACAAAAGACTGATAAATTATTGAGAAACCAAACAATCTAGGCAGTTTTGAAGTTCCGGGTCTAAGGGAGCCTCTACTGCAATAACCTGGCCGGTCGATGGAAGAATAAACTCTATTGAATATGAATGTAAAAACAAACGCTTAAGTCCTTTCTGACGCAGCTCTTTGTTAAATTCCTTATCACCATATTTTTCGTCTCCTGCAATAGGGTGGCTTCGATAGCGCGCATGGACTCTTATTTGATGCGTGCGCCCAGTATGTAAAATAGCCTTAACTAGCATCGCTCCCCGATAAGCCTGCATAGGCTCAAAAACCGTCAAAGAAGGTTTCCCCTCTCTATCAATTTTGACAACTCTCTCTCCACTGCTTAAATGGTTTTTACGGAGCGCCGCGTCAACTCTTAATTCGGCTGAGCTCCAATGGCCTTTAGTCAATGCCAAATAGGCTTTATGAACATTACCACCTCGTAATAATCCATGAATTTCACGTAAGATACTGCGTTTTTTTGCCAATACCAAACAACCTGACGTGTCCGCATCCAATCGATGGGCAAGCTCTAAATGTGGAAGCTTAGGAAACATAGACCGCAGCGTCTCTATAACACCTACATGGACACCACTTCCGCCATGAACTGGAATTCCGGAAGGCTTATTAATAATGAGGAGATTTTTATCTTCATATAAGATTCGATCCTTCAACATATCGACTGATCTTTTTCCAGGGACGACAGGGGCGGCTTTGATATCAAGCTGCATAGGAGGAAGTCGAATTTGATCTCCTGCCTGTAGCCGATAGTCTGGCGATGTACGTTTTTTATTGACTCGAATTTCACCTTTCCGAAGCAATCGATAAATACGTGTTTTGGGTAAACTTTTTAGAAAAGTGATCAAGAAATTATCAATTCGTTGCTCGGCATACGCCTCATCTACGACAACAATCTGCACCGGGGTTTTGTCACCCATATTCATATGTATACTATCCAATTCTGTTTGTAGGCGTATGATCCATGTCTTTTCTTGAAAACTCCACCATTTTAATGCTTTCTATTCAGCTAAATAGATCTTCCCATCATCAACTTAGAACGTAACTCTTAATCACCAAGCTATCTCATTGATCCACTTCGAAAATACTGTTATATTTGTTTAGCCCATACCTCTTGAGGTATATATGGCAATACTACTTAATATGAGCTCGTTTAGATTAACTGTGCCGCGCGGATGAAAGAATTTGGCTGAACATGTACAAGCCAATGAGAAACGATACGCTTAGACATATTCCCGCTATGGCTAGAATCAGTAAGTTAACGAATGCTTTTGAAACTAAATATGTGCTCTGACACTTAGTTGAGCAAAATAGCTGCCTAATTTAGGGCAAAAAAAATGAGCAAGTTATTCTTGAGAATAACAACAGAAACGAAGAAGCCACTAGGTCTGCGTAATGATAAACAAATTTTTGGTTAAGCTATGTCACAAAAAATTTACTCCAAGCTTAGCCCGGGGTGCGAGCGCACTTTCTGGATGGCCTTACTCTCAAATCATTTTTGCTTCATTTAGAAAGCTCATCAGGGATGAATCAGCTTAGTTCAACTAAATTATAGAGCGCCTGATAAACATAACAGGTGAGCTAATGAAAAGAATGCTAATTAACGCAACTCATAAAAATGAAGAGTTGCGAGTTGCTCTTGCAAGCGGACAACATTTATATGACCTTATTATTGAATCCTCTGCTCGCGAGCAAAAACAATCAAACATCTACAAAGGAAAGGTTACTCGTATTGAGCCAAGCTTAGAGGCTGCTTTTGTCGATTATGGTGAGGAACGTCATGGTTTCCTTCCTATGAAAGAAATTGCAAGAACTTGCTTTATCGATAGTTATCAAGATACCGGTAAAAGACCAACTATCAATGAAGTTTTACAAGAAGGTCATGAATTAATTGTTCAAATTGACAAAGAAGAGCGTGGTTCAAAAGGTGCAGCCTTAACAACCATTGTATCATTACCAGGATCTTACTTAGTTTTAATGCCGAATAATCCACGAGCAGGCGGAATATCACGCAGGATAGAAGGTGATGAGCGCACCGAATTAAGAGAAAACCTAGCCAGCCTTACCTTGCCTGATGGCATGGGTTTAATTGTCCGCACCGCAGGCAGTGGTAAAAGTCATGATGAACTGCAATGGGATTTAGATATCTTATTAAGGCATTGGGAAGCCATTAAACAAGTTGCTAATCAGCGCCCTTCTCCCTTTTTAATTTACCAAGAAAGCAATGTCGTTATTCGAGCTATTCGTGATTATTTACGTAAAGACATTGACGAAGTTCTTATCGATGAGCCTAGCGTTTATGAAGAAATATTAAATCATATTAAATTAGTGCGCCCAGATTTTAGTAATCGCATTAAACTCTATAAAGACCCAACCCCTCTGTTCACCCGCTTTCAAATTGAAAGCCAAATTGAATCCGCTTTTCAGCGTGAAGTTCGCCTACCTTCGGGTGGCTCAATTGTCATTGATCATACAGAGGCACTCGTTTCTATCGATATCAACTCTGCTCGCTCCACAAAGGGTGGCGACATCGAAGAAACTGCATTAACAACCAATCTAGAAGCAGCTGACGAAATAGCACGTCAATTACGCTTGCGCGATTTGGGCGGCTTGATCGTTATCGACTTTATTGATATGACCCCGTCTCGCAATCAACGTGAAGTTGAAGAACGAGTTCGCAATGCATTATCAATGGATAGAGCTAAAGTACAAGTAGGTCGCATCTCTCGTTTTGGCTTGTTAGAAATGTCACGTCAACGATTACGCCCTTCCTTAGGAGAATCAAGTGAAATAACTTGCCCGCGCTGTTTGGGTCAAGGCACTATTCGTGGAATCGAATCGTTAGCTTTATCCATTATTCGCTTAATTGAAGAGCATGCCATTAAAGAAAACACTGCTCAAGTTCGAGCAATCTTACCGATTGAGATTGCAACTTTCTTACTGAATGAAAAGAGACAATCGATAATTGATATCGAAAAACGCCAAAATGTTGCTGTCTTAATTATCCCAAATCAGCATTTTATGACACCACATTATGAAGTAGAACGCATACGTACCACTGACATAACCGATAAAGATGAAAAGCTGACAAGTTATAAACTAGCTATTGCTCCTGAAATGGAACTACCCACTTCAACACAACAAGCTCTAAAAGGATCGCAGGAGCCTGCGATTAAAGGCATCTTGACAGATCAATCATTTGCTCTCCCACCTCCTCCAGCCAGCCCACCCAAAGAAAAAGCACGCGGCGGATTGTTAAAACGATTATTTACCTATCTTTTTGATAAAAAGACTGCAGAACCTGTAAAAAAACATACCTTCAACGATAAAAAAAGATATGGGACATATTCTTCATCTTCACGAGGGAAACCACGACCTAACACGCGCGATTACAAAGGAAGACATAACACAAACAAAAGATCTGGTTCGCCACATCATCAACACGAAGGTGACAATCGTCATCGTCATCCACGCTCAGGCGAGCGTAGACCACATCACCGCCCTCGAGAAGCGCCACATGTGGTCGAGGAAAGAAAACCATTAACAGCTAGCACTGTTGAGCCGATAAAAACAGAAATGATCTCTCACGAGATCTCTCCTGTAACAACACCTGTTCAACATGAACCTACTCATGTGACAACCATTCAAACTCATGAGACTCCTGCGCCGTCTAAATATATGGAACCTGCTGTAAAAGAAGCTGGATCGGACACTCACGACCATGGTTCTCCTGTTCCTGTCGCAACCGATATGAGCATTCAGCCTTCTCACGCTGAAGAGCGACCAGCAACAGACAGAAAACCTCGCTATCCTGCGAACCAACGAAGACGTAAGCGATTCTCAAAAACAAATCGACATCGCAGACCTTCAACAGGTGAGAAAAGCCCTCAAGCACTTGAAGGTGAAGATATTTATAGTAGTAAGACATCCAATAAAGATGAAGGCTAGAAGATTTAAAGCGTGGCTTGCGCTTTGATGCAGATGCCATGCCAGCCATGCTCTTACATAAGTATCTACACAAGCGCTTCAACTCTAAAATACTGTCATGCCAGCGTGCTTTTAGCTGGCATCCAGCGCTTAATATCGACTTCCTAACGCCTGATAATTTAACCTGGATGCCAGCTAAAAGCACGCTGGCATGACACCACTTATTGAGCGGTTGCTACGTAACACAAGTTAGGATTATGAGATCTCCTCATCACCAATCCTACGTGCACGCGACTCCAACATCACAGGAATACCATCGATAAGCGGATACGCAAGACGATCAAACTTACAAATTAATTCCTGATTATTTAAATCATATAACAATTCCCCTTTGCAAATCGGGCATGCTAAAATTTCCAATAAATTTCTATCCATATCAACATCCTCCAGAAAGATTGCTAAATATTACTGATAAGTTGGAAAAAATGATAACTAAATTTAACCTTGCGACCACTCATCCTTCCTGGCATCGCTGTTTGGAAAATGCGATCAACCAATTGGATGAAACCTATCGAGATAGTTTATACCAAACAAACAACTGGCTTCCTGGTTGTGACAAAATTTTTAATGCATTTTCTTTACCAGTAGAAAACGTTAATTATGTTTTATTTGGCGAATCACCTTACCCCCGAACAGAGTCAGCAAACGGTTATGCTTTCTGGGATGCGAACGTTAAAGAAATTTGGTCAGAGACTGGGTTGAGTAAATCCGTTAATCGCGCCACCTCTCTGCGAAATATTATAAAAATGCTATTAGTTGCTGATGAAATATTACAATCCAACAAGACCAGCCAAGAAGATATCGCTCAAATTAACAAAGACTTCTTTGTAAAAAATAATTCTGACTTTTTTCAAAATTTATTGTCACACGGATTTTTATTACTGAATGCGTCACTTGTTTTGCAGCCTACAAGCGTACGTAAAGATGCTCGCGAGTGGCGGCCATTTTTAGAATATGTTCTCAATTTTTTATTGCATGAAAGACCAACAGTACAGCTTATTTTACTCGGTAATATAGCTAATGAAATTGACCCACTGATTCATCAGCAGGGCTTAAAAAAAATATATGCGGAACATCCTTATAATATTTCGTTCATTCATAATAAGGATGTTATTGAGTTTTTTAAGCCATTACGATTGCTGAAAGCCCAGGTCGGCAAATGAGATTTACTATTTCGGACTTGTTATCGTAATCGTAAACTGCTCCGTCAATGATAAAGGAGACACGACGTCTGCATCAGTCGGGGATGCTGACATTCCTGTTAACGGAGACGATGCACTTGCTACGAACAAAGAGGATACCGAAGACCCAACTGACGTTGATGCACTTGATGCTGTTGCAGGGGATAACATTTTTTTCACTGCCTGCTCACGCTCAAATTTCGCCCTCATTTGTGAGGCTGTTGTATGTATTACCTTGTCATTACAGCGCGCAAGAAAGGCCTCGTGCACAACACCTGGATTTACGCAAACAAATTCTAACCCATGCGATTCTCTTGCAGCTAATTTAGCAGCTTTTTCCATCTCTACTTTTGCAGCTGCTTCTGCTGTCGCTTTCGCTAATTTTGCAGCTGCTTTTGCTGCCGCATTTTTTTCTGCTTCAGCAGCTCTCTTAACAGCATCCATCACACCTTCTTCCGTAATTTCCGCATGACCAATACCAGCTGATAACGGTGTATTTTCAGCACTACTTAAAACCGGCGCTGTCAACGCGACATTGATTGTTAAATACGATGCTCTCGCTCGACTTAATTTACCTCTTGTGTTAAACATACCACCCTCCACAAATTGTTCGTTTCATACTCAGTTAATTTTATTTTGAGCATTATACATCATATTGATGGGCAAATAAAGCTCTATTTGAACAATAATGCATTTTATTAAGAAAATTAGCTAGTGATCGCCCATGGTTAACAGGATATCTGCAGCTTCTACAGCTTGAAGATCAGAATGTACTCAAAAAAGAATCCCATTGCTATCAGCAAGTAAAACAGATAGATTTATTATCATGTTGCAAGCAAAGGTGCTCAATTTATGCGCATATTATTAGTAGAAGATGATGAGTTATTAGGGGATGGCCTGCGAACTGGGTTAGTTCAATATGGCTATGCTGTTGATTGGTTAAAAGATGGTATCTCAGCCGATCAAGCACTGAAAACTGAGAGCTTTGAGTTGGTAGTCCTCGATTTGGGACTTCCAAAAATGAGTGGAATACAAGTGTTACAGAACTTACGTGCTCGCGGATTAACAATGCCTGTTTTAATCCTCACCGCTCGTGAATCCGTTGAAGATCGTGTAAAAGGTCTGGATAGTGGCGCAGATGACTATCTGACAAAACCATTTGATTTAGATGAGCTCTGTGCACGACTACGCGCATTACAACGACGTTTTTCAGCGCGCGCCGAACCGTTGCTTGTCCATGAAAATATTTGTTTGGACCCTGCCTCTCACACAGTCACCTTCAACAATGAATCGATTAATGTCTCCCGTAGAGAGTTTGCATTATTACAAAAACTGCTTGAAAATGCAGGCCGTGTCTTATCGCGTGAACATTTAACCCAATCTCTATACGGCTGGGGAGAAGATGTCGATAGCAACGCTTTAGAAGTCCACATCCACAACTTGCGAAAAAAATTCGGACAAAATTTTATTCGTACGATTCGTGGTATTGGTTATATGATCGATAAAAGTAAAGATGAAAAATGATTCGGTCTATTCGACATTTTTTATTAATTAGCTTGTTGATTAGCATTACCGTTGCATCTTCAATCACAGCAATTGGTAACTATCTATTGGATAAAAGAGTTACCCAAACCTATCTTGATGGACAGTTAATTAAAATTTTTTCACTGATACAACTGTTAAATCAATCTGCTAAAGTCAATCCTAACTTTAAGCAACTGGTCACTGATTTTTTTAATAAAAAAAATTCGCCGGTTACTAAAAATTTACTTTTTCAGATATGGAACAAAGGCACTAAAACACTTCTCTATTCAACCAGCAATGCAACAAATTCTTTATACGACGCCCCCATTGGATTTAGCGATCAACAAATCCAAAGCATTACTTGGCGAGTCTATGCAGCTAATGATCCGACAACAGCGACTAAAATTGTTGTTGCAGAAATGTATGATATTCGCAACAAACTTGCGGATGATATTACGTTAAGTAATGCTTACATTCTGCTGTTAACTTATCCTTTATTCGGCATATTAGTTTGGCTTATCATTGGATTAGCACTGCGCTCGATCACACGTGTAACGAGTGAAATTTCAAATAGAGCATCCACTTATCTTGAACCCGTTGAAGCTACCAATATCCCTATTGAAATTAAACCACTCGTCGTCGAGCTGAATCAATTATTTATTCGTTTAAAATTGGCATTTGAACGTAACAAACGGTTTGCGGCAGACGCTGCTCATGAATTAAGAACACCACTTGCTGCATTAAAAACACAAGCACAAGTCGCTTTGAAAGCAGATAATGAATTGGATAGACATACAGCCTTACTCAAAGTGTTAAAAGGCGTCGATCGCAGTTCACACATGGTCGCGCAATTACTGACGCTGAGTCGCTTAGGTCAAGAAGAAGCACTCAGTGACATCAAGCCACTGGATTTACACAAGCTTGCATCAGAAATTTTAGCGTACCTTGTTCCTGTTGCATTAGAAAAACGAATTGAGATCGAGCTGTCCCCGCCGCCAGAGGATGCAATTGTATTAGGCAATGACATTACTTTAGGTATACTCATACGCAACATCGTTGATAATGCCATCCGCTATACACCGCTCGAGGGTGAAGTCAAAGTGACGATACTCACTGAAGAAGAACATGTCATTTTACGAGTCATTGATAGTGGTACAGGAATTCCACCTGAATTACGTGAACGTGTTTTTGAGCGGTTTTTTAGAATATTAGGCACAACCGCACCCGGTAGCGGTTTAGGTCTAGCCATCGTTAGTCAAATTGCTGATCTCCATCATGCCGAAATGCGATTAGATACACCGGCGAGAGGAATAGGCTTACAGTTCGATATTATTTTCCCACGATTTACAACAACCAATTATCTGAGTTAGGGTTCGTGCAACAATGGATTTATTTACTGACATTACGCCAGGCACGACGTTATTAACACCTAATCGTCGATTAGCAGCCTCTTTTTTAAAAAAGCATCATCAATACCAAATCAAACAAGGAAAATCTTGCTGGCCTAGTTTAGACATATTGCCTTTTTCAAGTTGGCAGCAACGTTTATGGCACCAGTTAGCTATCCAAACAATTGATGCCTTACCCACTTTATTAATACCTCAGCATGAACAATTAATCTGGGAAGACATACTGCAACATTCTCCCCAGAATGAATTTTTACTTCAAATCAATCTTACTGCCGAGCTAGCAAAATCCGCATGGGGAATACTGAAACAATGGTGCGTACAAATCAATGCACCCGCGCTCGTTACAACAGAAGATGGGTATATATTTCAGCAATGGGCAACACAGTTTCAACTTCGCTGCGACACCCATCATTGGATTGACAGTTACAGCTTGGCTGACTATCTCGGCCAAGCGATTGAAACACTCACCATCATTCCTCCCAAAAAATTATTACTCATTGGGTTTACTGAAATATCACCGCAATCACAGCAACTATTTGATCGCTGTAAAAAAATGGGAACCGAAATCAGTGAATACCAGCCTGAAAAAATAAAAAATAGCGCATATCGAATTAGTTTAGAAGATGAAGAAACAGAAATAGTATCCATGGCAAGATGGGCCAAGGCAATTCATGAAGAATATCCCTCTTCCACAATTGCCTGTGTTATTCCCAATCTTGAAATACTTCGTGATCGTGTCTTACAAATATTTTCAAATGTATTTTTAAATGATGTGACTGAATCAAATAGTGCAACAGCCTTGCCATTCAACATTTCTGCCGGAAAAAGTTTAGCGCACTACCCCATTATCCATACCGCATTAGAATTATTACGACTAGCTAATGATAGCATATCGCTCTCTAGTCTCAGTCATATTTTACGATCGCCTTTTGTTGGCGAAGCTGAAAGCGAAATGGTAGCAAGAGCAGAATTTGAAAATCAATTACATCAAGCTAACAAAACGACTCTTTCACTGAATGATATTCTGATGGCTGGATCATTAAATAAGAATACACATAACGTCTCGTTAAGCAGTAACTGCCCTCTGCTTGCAAAACGATTGAAGCATTTTATCGAAAATTTAAATGCAAAAAAGAAGACTGCCACGATCAGCGAGTGGGTAACTTTTTTTATGGAACAGCTTAGCGTATTAGGATGGCCCGGAGAGCGCAGCATTAGCAGTCACGAATACCAAGTCGTACAATGCTGGCTAGACATATTAAAAGAATTTGCGACCGCAGAAGCAATTTTGAAGCCACTCAGTTACCATCAAGCCCTAAGTCATCTAACTCGCATCGTTACAAAAACTATTTTTCAGCCGCAAAGTCCTGAAACAACCATACAAGTATTAGGTATTTTAGAAGCCGCACAGCTGCCATTTGATTATTTATGGGTAATGGGTTTAGATGATACCGTTTGGCCGCCAACACCAAAACCTAATCCATTCATACCGCAACATTTACAAAAGAAAATGCAAATGCCGCATGCAACAGCAGAAAGAGAATTACTGTATTGCAAACAACTCACTCAACAATTACAACAAAGCGCAAATGAAATTATCTTTAGTCATGCAAAACAAAACAAAGATACTGAGTTACGGACAAGTCCGATTTTACAAGAGCTACCTGAAACACATATTTCAGCACTACCACAATCTGAATTTACGCCATTGACTACTCATATTCATCAAAGTCAATCGCTTGAGATGATATATGATGAAATAGGCCCGCCTATTCTCGATACTCAATCTATTCGCGGCGGCGTCAAGATTTTTGAGTTACAAGCAGCTTGTCCTTTCAAAGCATTCGCTGAGCTGCGCTTGCATGCACATAAAATTAATTCGCCAATGCTTGGATTGCGCCCTCAAGATCGCGGTATTTTGGTACACAAAACACTTGAAATCATTTGGCAAATCTTAAAAGATCAAACGACGCTATTAAACCACGACGAACTCAGCTTGCTCAACATCGTTCGCAATAGCGTGGAAAAAGCTATTTTAATCACTGCTGATGCGTCGATGAGAAACACTCGTTATCTCACCTTAGAAGCACAACGTTTAGAAAAAATAACTATGGAATGGTTAGAGCTAGAAAAACAACGTTCTTATTTTAAAGTCCATGCACAAGAAGAAGAACGTACCATGACCATAGGCAATATCCCTATTCGATTACGCATAGACAGAATTGATGAAACAGACGATGGAAAAAAATTGATTATCGACTATAAAACAGGAAAAAATAACGCTCTCAAAGCCTGGTTCGGTGATCGCCCAGATGAGCCTCAACTACCAATCTATTGCATTTCTGACCCTGAAAATATTGTTGGGATTTTGTTTGGCCAAATTAATATTGAAAAAATTGAATTAAAGGGGATTAGTCAATTACCCAATCATCTCAGCTCAATTAAAAATTTGTCTGACATCACCTATACACAAGCTGATAATTGGATGGAGCAAATTGATATTTGGCAGTCAACATTAGAAAAATTAGGAACGGAGTTTTGTAATGGGTATGCGCAGGTAGATCCAAAAGACCCCGTAGAAACATGCGCGTATTGTGGATTGCAGTCCTTATGCAGGATAAATGACTCATGTTCTTCACACTGACATGAAGAAGTTAAAGACTACGCTTTATAACGCACCGCTGAATTTAGGATAATATCTAATTGCTCAACATGATCATGATATTGCAGGCCATATTCATTTGATTTCTCAATAAGACTTTTATAAGAAGTTGTTCCACCAGACCACAGACCACTTTGCATCGATAAGCTCGATAGCATGTGACGCATTAAAGCCTCTGGCTTTTCCCACAGAGGAATATCTGGATGTGATATCATCTCTCGCGCTTCCATCAATTCATTTTGCAACAATAAGGCTTTGCTTCTTTGTGAAAAAAAATTAATAACCGGCTTTGAGGATCGTAAACGTACAATTTGATCTTGGATTGTTTTTATTAATTGATCACAACAATCTAAATAATAATCTTTGCCTAATAAAAATTTTTCATTAAATATTTTCTGCAAAAATACCGAGGCAATCAACTTATCATCAAATATAACATCTGCCTCTCGAGAATAATAAAGACCCTGCCTGTCCATCGGACTTGATCCCATGATAACTAAACTATCATCAACACAGAAAAATTTTCCATGTAACTTTTCTTTTTCGTGAATTCGAACAACCTCGCCCTTTAAATTGGTTGCCCAGTGAATTTTAATATATTGCCGATGGCGACGACCCACCAAACTAACTAATTTAGCTAAACTTTTTAAGTTCGTGCCACCCCAATACACTTCTTTCGTATCATTGTGATGTTTTGCAATTGAAACTGACACGGTAACTCTTTTAGCACACGCAAGCGCTAATGCAGCAATAATATCTGGGTCATTCAGATTAGGTGTCATTGTCTTAATAGAATACTTTGCGGATAGAATGGCCGCTACTACAGAAATTTTAAAAGGCGAGACAGCATAGCCATACTTAAGGCTAGAAAGAAACTCAATTTGATTTTTACAAACCAACAAACAGTTCACAAATACATCCTTGTCCATCACCAAATATGGTTCTATTGTTTTTAAGCACAATGCATCTGTCCTTACATTCTCAGATCTATAAATTTTTTGCCATGAATCCAAAAAATCACTGTAAAGGTATGAGCAAACCTCTCCTTCAAAATAAATTCCTGTTTCAAATTGTGCATTGAGATCATTTGAAAACTGCGGATCACCTCCTAGCAATAATCCTCGCCTCCTATCCGAGATAATCATTTTTGAATGTAACGTACCAAATGCAGTAGCGGTATGAGTCGCTTTAACAATAGAAAAATTTTCATTATTTAATTCATCCGCCAGCCGTTCGATACCAGAATCATCGTTGGGTTTATACAATAATTGAGAAAGCTTACCTCTCGCATTTATTAAGAATTTAACGCAAATTGGATTTTCTGGAGAAGCTTTTTTTTGCAGCGCACGAATTGCTCTAACAATTTTTTGTCCGCCAATAGAATTAGAATAAAACTTATAAAACTGAAGACACACCTCAACCTGCGTTGACTCAATCACGGTTGCAGCGCGTTCAAACATGTCCTCAGAGGTCAGAGGCATTAATCTATTTGCATGACAACGTGAAGCTTGCGCAATGAATTTATTGTGATTCTGCGTTAATTGTCTAGCAATTCGATTTAACATAAATTCATACCATGATACCTTACCTAACGTATTAACCGATTGTTAATTATCAACAACTCTATATAATTTATATAAGCCTTTTAGACCTCGGCCTTCAAGCCGAGGTGGCGCTCCTGCCGGCCTGAAGGCCGGGGTCTATAACCACTAATGAATAAAAGATTATACAGTCCAATTATTAAAAAAAACTTATGACCGACACTCAAATCATTGCAGATGAACCTGCGCGACAACGTGCACTCAACCCACAAAAATCATTTATTGTTCAAGCACCTGCGGGCTCGGGAAAAACAGAACTCCTCACCCAACGTGTATTAGTACTCTTAGCGAATGTTTCCGCACCGGAAGAAATTCTTGCGATTACCTTCACAAAAAAAGCAGCATTTGAAATGCGCTCGCGAATCATCAATGCGTTGAAAAAAGCAGATACTGAACCCGAACCCATCACCGCTCATGCAAAAAAAACATGGATATTAGCAAAACAAGCCTTACAGCAAAACAAGCGTCTAGGCTGGCAATTATTAGCCAACCCGAATCGTTTACACATTCAAACAATGGATTCTTTCAATGCGAGCCTAATCAAGCACCTTCCTATTCTTTCTCATTTCGGAGCACCGCCTGAAATTGCTGACGATACCACCTCACTCTATCGCGAGGCTGTTCAAGAGTTTTTATCACACCTGGAAGAAAATGTTGCCTGGGCAGATTCTATCGCACAATTGTTAGTGCATATGGATAATGATTTAAATAAAATTCAACAACTCTTAATTAATATGTTAGCTAAACGGGATCAATGGTTGCCTTATATTTTAATGGCCGATGATCCTGCAAGCTTACGAGAACAACTCGAAGAACATCTTGCAACAATTACAGCCGATGCATTGATTCATTTACACGGCGTGTTTCCATCCGAGCACAGAAATGAACTTTTAATTCTAGCTGATTTTGCAGCTAGACATTTAAAAAATGAATTTATCGAATCACCTATCCTCCACTGTCAGGATTTATCAATGTTCCCAAGGGACACACTAGATGATAAACCTGTTTGGCTAGGCTTTTGTGAATTATTTTTTACAAATGATTTCTCATGGCGAAAACGATTGGATAAAAATCTAGGATTTCCTGCTGCATCGACTACGAAAAACGCAACAGAAAAAGCATTTTTTACCGACATGAAAAACAGAATGCTAAATTTGATAGATAGATTAAAAGAAAATGATCATGTCAAAAATGCTTTTCAAGAATTAAAAAATTCGCCACACCCTGTATACCATGAAACACAATGGCAAGCATTGTCTGCTCTGTATCAAGCTCTCAGAATTGCTGTCGCGCAATTGAAATTAACTTTTCGAAATTCAGGGAAAATTGATTATATTGAGAATGCTCAAGCCGCTCTTCTAGCCTTAGGGTCTGACGAAGCGCCTACTGACTTAGCGCTTGCATTAGATTATCAAATTAAACATATCTTAATAGATGAATTTCAAGATACGTCCAATAGTCAATTTCGTTTAATCAATAAATTAATTGCAGGCTGGGAACCCAACGATGGTCGCACATTGTTTGTTGTTGGCGATCCTATGCAATCTATCTATCGATTCAGAGAAGCAGAGGTAGGCCTGTTTATCCGAGCGAGAAAAACAGGCATTAATCATATTCATTTAGAACCGATTACGTTATCAGTCAATTTCCGTTCTACGCCCACTGTTGTCGACTGGATAAATTCACATTTTAAAAAAGTATTTCCATCTTACGAAGATATTTGTAGCGGTGCTGTCCCTTACAGTGAGTGCATTGCGAATGTAAAAGATCACTCACAGACTTCACAAGTCATACTTCATCCTATTCTTGACGAGATGAATCAAGAACAATGTATCGTTGAACTCATCCGGAAATCGCAATCAGACAATCCAAACGGAAGTATTGCTATATTAGTCAGGTCACGTAATCACCTGATTGATATCATTCCTCAACTCATTGCAGCCAATATTCCCTATCGAGCAATTGATATTGATCGTTTAAATTCTCGATCCATCATTCAAGATATGATTGCGTTAACACGAGCTTTATTACACACTGCTGATCGTATTGCTTGGCTTTCTGTTTTGCGAGCACCTTGGTGCGGCTTATCACTGAGTGACTTACTTGCCATAACAGACACTCATTCAAAAAAAACGCTGTGGGAAAATTTACTTCAATTCAACACTATCTTAGGGCTAAGCGATGCTGGAAAAGAACGTCTAAATCGCATCATACCTATTTTAAAAACTAAAATTGCTGAGCGTCGCAGACAAAACTTACGCGAATGGGTTGAGAACACTTGGTTATTACTCGGCGGGCCGGCTTGCACAGAACAATCAACCGATTTGCTGGATGTGAAAGAGTTTTTTGAATTACTAGAGAAATTAGACCAAGGTGGTGACTTATCCAACCTGAATGAGCTCAGTGATCAGGTTCGTCAATTATTTGCTGCCCCCAATAATCAAACTGATAATATCTTACAAATCATGACAATCCACACTGCAAAAGGTTTAGAATTTGATACCGTTATCTTGCCCCATCTTCAACGTAAATCGCCCCATGATGATAAACAATTACTGCTATGGATGGAACGAGCACGAGATAACCAACAGAACGCTTTAATTTTAGCGCCAATCTCTGCGACTGGCGCCGATGGCGATCCTATTTATGATTTTGTGAAACGACAACATGCTATCAAAATGGATTATGAAACAAGCAGGCTATTATACGTTGCAGTCACACGCGCAAAAAAAGATTTACACTTATTATTTAATTTAGAGACGAATCATTCAGATCAATCTTTTCAGAAACCATTATCAAAGAGCTTATTAGAAAAACTTTGGATAGCTATTCAGGATGAAATTGTTTACACACCGAATAGTCAACTAATCGACTCTGATCAACACTTAAAATCTAAGCAACGGTCTATCAAACGTCTATCTTTAGATTGGAAGAATCCATTTCAAGCTGCATCTTCTGATAAAATATCACGTCACCAAAAAGCACCTGGATTTCAATTACATCAATACACAGCCAAACATATAGGCACGCTTGTTCATCAAATTCTTCAGCAAATTGGCAGCTTTGGTTTATCGTGGTGGCAAACGCATCAACATGAAAGTCAGTTACGCTATATTCAATCACACTTACATTATCAAGGTGTGTTAGAGAGCGAATTAGCAAATGCAACTCAGCTTGTTTCATTAGCTATCCATAACACGTTGAATGATTCTAATGGATTATGGATTTTAAAAAATCATGCAGAAGCTCAGTGCGAGCTTTCTATCACAACAGTCATTGATCATGATATAAAATCATTTGTCATTGACAGAACGTTTGTTGATACAGAAGGAACTCGATGGATCATTGATTACAAAACAACATTGCAAGGAGAAACACCACTGGATCAATTTCTCCAAATAGAACAAAAGAAACATGCTAAGCAATTATTACAATACCAACAGGCTTTACACCAAATTGATAATAGACCCATACGCATAGGACTATATTTCCCATTAATTCCCGCTTGGTTTGCCTATCTTCCTGCAAATCAGCCCCACCTATCTGAATGTGTAAAATAATACGAACAAGAAAAGATTTGTTCGATTATTGCGCCGCCATTGTGTAAAAACTTTATGCTACAATGAAGGTATAAGCTTATAGTAAAGGAATTTATATGCGGAATATCTTCATCCTAAGTTTTTTACTTTTTGCATTCAACTGAAGTTTTTCGGCAGAAAACACACTGAAACCAGACTCTGTCCCAACAGAAATCTATGGGCCAGCCGGTGCACCGATTAAAATTCGTATTAGTAACGGCGGCGCGGGACCAACTGGAATTATTCGCGCGTTGGCAGAAGATTACTTGAAAGAAACGAAACAAAACATTGATATTGCTTGGTATCAAAACATCAGCGCAAACACACTCTACGAATTAAAAAACGGCATTGTTGATATTGCCCTAGTTTATGAACCTGAAGAAGCTGAAAAAGCCATTAAAGAAGGTTGGGCGAGCAATAGAACCTTAATTTTTAACGATCATTTTTTAATTGTGGGCCCTAACACCAACCCTTCACATCTCAACAAATCTGACACCGCACCTCATGCATTTGCAAAAATTGCAAAGACAGCAAATGCATTACCTGCAAACTCATCTGTTAAATTATTTTTGTCACGCGATGATGGCTCAGGTACTAATATGAAGGAACGCACCCTATGGACACTATTAGAATTATTACCTTGGGAAGAAAACTCACCATGGTATATAAAACTTCACGACTTCCCAAAAAATGCTTTAATCACAGCAGATAAGCTATCCGTTTACACCCTCACAGATAGAGGCACTTGGCTCTCTAATCGCAAAAAACTAAAACATTATGTTATCTACATAGAAGGCGGCGATGTACTTCGCAATCCCTGCTTTGCTCTACTCAACCAACATCCTAACAAACTCGCTCTGGATTTTTTACATTATTTGCAAAGTGATAGAGCTCAAACACTTATTAAAAATTTTGGAAAAAAAGATCATGATGGTGAGGCGTTATTTACTTCTGCAAAACAGCTGGATTTTAAATAAATAAAATCCACTGTACACGACAAAAAAATTGTAGGTTAGGCGCTGCAAACTAACCTACCTATCTTTTAATCCAAGAAAAAATCAGGAAATAATGGATTTTCAGGATGATACGCATAACGAGCAAAATCCTTAACACCTCTGTCTCTCAGCAAATCTTCATCTACAAAAAAATTGCCTGTTGTGTCACGACTGTTGCTGGTAACAATTTCATAGGCTGCATCTGCCATAATTTCAGGCTTGCGGCTCGCTTCAAGAATCTTTTTTGGAAAATTCACTTCAATGGCCGCTGTTGCAATCGTTGTCTTTGGCCATAATGAATTGACGGCAATGCCATCGGGTTTTAACTCGGCAGACATACCTAACGTACACATGCTCATTCCATATTTTGACATGGTATATGCAACATGATTGGCAAACCATTTTGCTTTCATGTTTAACGGCGGAGAAAGATTAATAATATGCGGATTTTCAGAATTTTTCATATGAGGAATACACGCTTGCGAACATAAAAATGTACCGCGCGCATTGACAGAAAACATTAAGTCAAACCGCTTCATCGGAGTTTCAAGCGTAGGCGTTAAACTGATGGCGCTCGCATTATTAATTAAGATATCAATTTTACCAAATCGATCAACCGCTTTAGCCACTGCTTCATATACCTTGGTCTCATCGCGTATATCAACTTGTAGCGGTAATGCAATGCCACCGGCCTCTTCGACTTCTTTTGCCACGCTAAAAATCGTACCTCTTAATGTAGGGTGAGGATCACTGGTTTTTGCTGCAATCACAATGCACGCACCCTCTCTTGCAAATCGAAGCGCTATTTCCCGCCCTATACCGCGGCTAGCACCCGTAATAAAAACAACTTTATCTTTTAATTTTTTGTCTGACATAAGAGACCTTTTAGACTAATTCCCGCCATGATTGACGCCCCACATTCACCTTGTGAGAACCTATTGTGCAGGTCAATTCCTGAGTATCCGGCTTGGACACCGTACTCTGAATCAACCTATGTAAATCTGACAAACCATCGGTGGTCGTCATCAGCAATGTGATTCGATAATAACTCGCATTCACTTTTTTTGTATCTCCATATAAATCTTGCAAGATGTACGCACACGCATTTTTATCCAGAGCTTCAACAACATAATAGTACTGTAACCTCTGAAAATTACCAACACAAGATAACCCTGATTGCCACCAGGATAAAGGCTTATGGGCGAAATCCATACTTGAAGTGGTTGGAATAACACAAGGTGGAATTTGATGAATCAATTCTAACTCAGCATGACGCAGCACTTCATTCGCAGCAAACATCATTTGTTTTTTTTGCCAATATTGATGCGACATTCTCGTCTGAAAAACATCGCTTTCTAAAACAGCTAGGCTTAATAACATATAAATTTCTAAAAAAACGAGCACAATAATAAGAACCACTCCATGTTCAGACGTACGCATATTCATTCTCGATTGGAATATAAATATAAACAATTTTTTTAAGGTTCAAACGTTCATAATGCGTCAATAACAGCTTAGCCGTCACACCCATGACACTGTCTGAATCTAAAAAATTATCAGAATTTTTAGGGAGAATCTGCCCATCTTTAAACACATCGAATGTCAATCGCATGCCCTCTACATTCTCAACCAGCTCTGTTTTTTGTTGATTTAATTCTTTTTTAAATAAGGAATAAACAGGCGACCCATCATTCTTTTTACGTTTAGTCTTTTCTATAAAATAACTAACAATGCTAAGATGACTAACCTCAGCAGAGGACTGAAAAGAATAATGCAGCGGAGATGCTAAAGTGATGACTTGACGATTGGCTTCATAAGAGACATGCACGATTCTCACTATTTCTGCTTTTTGACAATCAGTGATCACTGCAATATCTTCCGCATTAAATTTTGGATGAAGAGACAAGGTCAATTTTGATGATTGCCAAATAGGTGAGACTAGACTCGCACTTTGTGTATCAGCAAATCGGATTGTGAGTTCATCTGATAGACTTCCGACTTGTACAGTTAATTTATTATTGGTAGTTAATATGTAACTCGTATCATTTTGAATAGGTAAATCATGACTTAAATGCGCACATCCAATATAACCACTTTTTTGAATGGATGATCGCAGCAATTCCTCTGAAAATCGCGCGTTTTCATCCAGTTCACTTAATGCTTCTTGCATGTGAAAGTTTTTTTGTGTCGTCATATAAATAGAAGTGACTAACAATAGAATCATGCTACTCATGGTAATAGCCACTAACATTTCTATCAATGTCAGCCCGAGCATCTTTTTTATAGAGATATCATTTGTTGTATACAACCACTTTGTCCTAATTGATTTTTTTGACAATGAGTCTCGCTTAACTCGCCCCAAAAAATAGATATTTTGTAATGTGGAAACACACCCTCAATGACTCCACGACCACCTGGCAATACAAGTTGATTTTGTTGGTTCCACTCCATCTCAACAGTCGACGTCGACACAAAAGCTTGATGGACTTTTAAACGTTCGGCTATATTTTGGATTTGAAGTGAGGCAACAGAAAAGTAATCATTCACACGATGTGCTCGTAATGCATAAATTTCAAGTGCATCTGCACCCAATAAAAGCATAGATAACAATAACAGGCTAACCAATACTTCGATAAAGCTAAATCCATACAACTGGTATATGCGCATCATAAGTCCTTGCGTTGGTAGGAAAAAATTTTGACTCAGGATGGGCGTTGCTGCATGAATCATAAATCCCCTCCACTCCACGCTTTTTGTGGAGGAGAGGAATAAGTTTGATTTATGCAACAATGCCCTCAGTGTGGAGTTTGTTGATATTTCGCTGAGTTGAGAGGGAGTTGCGGAGCTTGTCATTCCTGTGCGGGCGGGAATGACAGGTTGTGTAATTTTCAATTCGATTGCCAGGAATGTTGCATAATTTACAACTTACGAAATCCCGAATCAAGAGTTATAATAGTAAATTTTAAGGAATCATCATGTCAGACCAAACCACTTGTTCAATAGCCGACAAACACTGCGTTCCCTGTCATGGCGGCATCCCTCCTATGACCAATCATGAAATACAGAATGCCGTAAAACAGCTATCAAAAGATTGGCAAGTCAGCGAAAACCATCAATCTATTCATCGAGACTTTAAATTTAAAAATTACTACCAAACAATAGCATTCGTCAACGCTATTGCATGGATGGCTCATATCGAGAACCACCACCCAGACCTTGAGGTCAGTTATAATCATTGCGTAGTCCGTTATACTACTCACGCAATTAATGGATTATCTGACAATGATTTTATTTGTGCTGAAAAAATTGACGCGCTCTTTCTACCATTTGCGGGGAAAACAGTATGAACGAAGATAGACGCAAGCTCATCATGTCAGAAATAATGACACCTAATTCAGCGAACTTTTCTGGAAATGTCCATGGCGGACATATTTTAAAACTATTAGATAATGTTGCATATGCTTGCGCATCACGATATGCAGGCAAAAATACAGTGACACTCTCAGTCGATCAGGTTTTTTTTAAAGAACCTATTTATGTCGGAGAGTTAGTTACATTCTCTGCCTCAGTTAATTATGTGGGAAGCACCTCGATGGAAATTGGCATACGCGTTGTCGCAGAGAATTTATTAACAAGACTGAGTAGACACACTAATAGTTGTTATTTTACCATGGTTGCGATTGATAGCAACGGAAAACCCACAAAAATCCCACCTTTAACCATTGAAAATGAAATCCAACAAAGACGTTTCGATGAGGCACTTGTACGCAAACAATATCGATTGCAAAAACAATCTTCTAGCAAAAAGTAAAAGACACTAAATTACATTTTGCAATTCAATCATACCTTCGCGCCTCTTCGCGTGTTCATTTTTAGCTGTAAAATATCTCCCTTCCTCATAGTCTTTGTAAATCGTTGGCTTTGCAATCCACTTGCTGTGTGATTCCATCTATCCATATCTCTTTGCAAAATTTTTCATGAACATAACCAGCTTGTCGATAGCTTCTTCAGGCATTGCATTATAAATACTTGCGCGCATGCCTCCAACCACCTTGTGCCCTCTTAGATGTGCCAACCCTTCTTTGGTTGCTAACTCTAAAAAAAGCGGCTCTAACTCTGCATTTTTCAGATTAAAAACAATATTCATTCGCGATCGACAATCTGCAGCAATATGATTGACATAAAAATCAGAATAGGAATCGATGCAGTCATATAATTTTTTTGCTTTTCGAATATTCAAGTTTGTAAAGTAGTCGAGACCACCCTTCCACTTCATCCATGCCAACACTAAACTTAAAATATACCAACTGTACGTTGGCGGTGTGTTATAGAATGAATGATTTTCCGCTTGAAGCTTATAATTATATAATGTCGGAGTGAAGGGCAGCGGATCTTTCAGCAAATCCTCACGTATGATGGCAATGCTCATTCCAGCCTGTCCTAAATTTTTTTGAGCACCTGCATAAATCAACCCATATTGACTGACATCAATAGGCCTAGACAAAATCATTGATGTCATATCGGCTACCAATGGGACTGATCCCGTTTTAGGGACCCAACTAAACTCTAATCCATCAATGGTTTCATTCGGCGTATAATGAACGTAATCCGCATCTGGGTTTAATTGCCAATCTTTTTGTTGAGGAATATATAAATAATCAGACTTTTTTGCCTGAGCAGCCACATTCACATTGCCATAACGCTTTGCTTCAGCAATCGCTTTTTTGGACCATATTCCTGTATCAACATAATCTGCCGTTTTGTTAGTCCGAAAAAGATTCAATGGCACCATGGCAAAATGCACACTCCCCCCACCCGCTAAAAAAACAACTTTGTAATTTTCGGGTATACTCATTAACTCACGTAAATCTGCTTCTGATTGCTCAGCTATATGTTTAAATTCAGGGCCTCTATGACCAATTTCCATGACAGATACACCATTACCCTGCCAATCTAGCATCTCCTCCTGCGCCTGCATTAAAACCTCTTCAGGCAACATCGCAGGACCCGCACTAAAATTAAAAACTCTCATCTGATTATCCATGGACAGTTATATTATAAAATTAAAAAAATCTATCATATCTATCACTATCATGCGAGATTTATGGCATTTTTAAATAAGTTCTATATCATATGGCATCGTTACATAAGTCAGTCTTTTGCTTTTATCCCCTCTCCCCTTGTGGGAGAGGGTTAGGGTGAGGGGTATTTTTAAAGCAAAAACACCTCTCATCCGCCCTCCGGGACCTTCTCCCACAAGGTGAGAAGAAAACAACACCCTATCATATGGATGGATTATTTGTGACGACAAGTGACGCTATAAAATTTATGGTTGCTATGATTATTATGATGAATCCGCTAGGATCTCTTTCTGTCTTTCTGCAACTTACCCTAAAAATGCCCCTTAAAAAACAACAAGATATTGCTGTATCTTGCGGCATTGCCATCACTCTTATCATGCTAATTACAGTATGGTCTGGTCAGCAATTATTGATGTTATTGGGCATTACTATTCCCTCTTTTCGTTTTGCAGGCGGCATCATTTTATTACTCATAGGGTTATCGATGCTGCAATCTCAAGAAAGCCCCGTCAGTCACACCTTAGAAGACGATGTAGCAGCTAAAGAACGCGACTCAATTGCAGTGGTTCCTTTGGCCTTGCCTCTTATTATCGGCCCAGGGGCGATTAGCACACTCATTATTGCAGATAACGATTTTCCTCAATTCTTGAATAAGCTATGGATGTCAGGCATTTGCGTTATGTTAGCCATTGGCATGTCACTTATTTTATTTTACGCTCATCCAGTCGCGAAACTTATCGGAACTTCCATCATCAAAGTCGTAACGCGAATTATGGGCATGATTATTATGGCAATTGCAGTAGGAATGCTTGCTGAAGGTTTATTAGGATTATTTCCAGCCTTGAGATAAAAACAGAACACAATCAAATAGATGAAATTTCACGCCTCACTCTCAGACAAAAACGTCTTAAGAGTGATATGCTTATAGTATAACAATTAGATAATTTTTGAGGCGTTTCTCATGAGCGGCCAGCGCAAACTAACAACCCTAGAACAAAGCGAACTTGCCCACACCATCGGTCTGGATTTGTTTAAAGAAAAAAAATTCAGAGAAGCGTTAGAAAAATTTTCCCTAGCCATTGAGTTAAACCCTAAATCGGTTGATGCTTATATTAGCCGTGCTCATGCTTATCAACAACTCGCTCTTCAAGAAAACAAATCTGCAGCATGCAGAAATTTATTTGATTTATCGACAAGAGATATCATTCAAGCTTCAAAACTAGATCCTAAAAAAAAACCCGCCCTCGTACAAAATGCTTACCTCTTGGGTCAACAACTCCATGAGAATAAAAATTTTGCGGAAGCTGTTTATCAATTCGACCTAGTTAGCACGCTGGACCCTCTATTTATTAATGCATATATCGCCAGAGGGAATATTTTTCTAGAACGATCGCAGCCGATACAAAACACTGCCGATCAAGAAAGAGTGATTAGCGCAGCAGTTACAGAATATGAAAACGCTCTCAAGATAGACACCAACAATAAGAAAGCATTGACCCAGCTAGGAAAAACATTATGCATGTATGCTGCACGTAAAAAAGCAGCTCAGCAATTTAAATATGCTAATGAATTATTCGAAAAATCTTTTCAGGTACTCGCTCAACTTACAAAAAAATATCCTGACGATGCCGAAGGTTTTCATCTATTAGGAAATACTCTGTTTATGCAATACGAACTTTTAAAAAATACGCCTCAAAGCGCAAAAAAACTGGCAGATGCAATCAAGTACTACAATACAGCTTATGTTTTAAATCCAGAACATCAGACCAATAAAACCAACAGAGATATTGCGCTATGCGAATTAAATGGTGGCGGGCCGCCTGAAAGGCAGCACAAACCATAACCATTCTTCTTGACTCTCTTAGTCACATCAATTACGTTACTGACTCAGACAGAGAGCTTCATCATCTGAGCCCTCTAGACTAGTTTTATAACCTTTTACCGTCATAGCGAGATTACAATATGGATATTGTGCGCAACCAACGTAGCTCATGGAAGAAACGTTTTCTTGTATCAGGGTGTTTGCTTCAATTGTTTTGCGCGTACCCTTCTTATGCAGGCTTTGTCAATGGCGGGTTTGAAAGTCCCTATACGCCAGACAATACATCATTTAGCCCTATTACGGGTTGGACGCAAACTGGCTACCATTTTCCAGGGACCGGACCAAGCTTACCTACGAACATTAGCAGCATTGGTTTAACTGTAAACGCCACACCCATATCTGATATCATTATTGGAACGACTCAAACGCTTTATGACTACTTTCTATTTGGTGCAAACCCTACGCCTACACAAACAGTGCCGATCATAGCTTCGCAGTCGGCGATGATAAATTTGAGGTCGATTGATACCCCGCTGACAAAGTCTGGAACGGGTAACCCAGGATCATCCTGGACAAAAATCGCAGCACAAGCAACCGCCCTCAGTCAACAAGTCACCATCCAACCATCGGATCTTGATCCAACAGATGGCAAGTACCACATTCGATTTATAGCAGCTCCTGTGGTTGAAAATCCAACACATGCAGCTAATCAACAACCATTCGTTGCCTTTCAGGTGAATAACATCACCACAGGACGCACGGGGACTAATCCCCTATTTTTCCAATGGAACTACGGAGGTCAGCCTGGTGTGCCATGGAGCTCTCTTAGCGCAGGAGCCGGCACAAATCCCGGTAGCAGTACAGACTATCAGTATACAGTTCTCCAGGCTTTTGATATTGCCCCAGGCAATGCATTTATCCATGTAGGCGACACGATTGAGCTTGTGGCGCTTGCTTCCGGTTGCTCACCAGGAGGTCATGATGGTCACATGTATCTTGATGGTGCATCGACAAGTATTCCATACGGCTTATGGGTTGTTGCTAACGGACCGATCAGCTCCACACCCGGCAATAATGTCACTTATACTTATACATATACGAACACGAGCATAGGAACTATCAACAACGTTCAAGTCGTTGCAAACCTGCCGCTACCGCAAACTCCTGCCACACCAACAAGCACGACTTATGTTTCTAATACTACACCAACGGTAGGCACGTCTCCCTCTTGCGCAGGAACGGGGCCCGTCACTTGCAATATGGGCACTCTAACATCAGGTCAATCAGGAACTTTCCAGCTAACTGTTAATATACCTAGCGCCTGGGCTACAACAGTCGGGCCAGTCAACAATGGTAATTATCCAATAAGTGGCACACCAGTAAGTGGCACACTAAGCCCTCTATTAGGCCCTCTGGTTCAAACAACCCTGGTTGCCCCTTCGGGTCTCAGCAATTTGGTCGTCAATGCAAGCGGCCTACCCACTACCGGAACTGTTGGTACGCCATACACAGGTACGTTTACTTGTGCGAATACCCCGACTAGCTCCGCTACTGGAGATGCACCCTCTGCTACTTGCGATATTACTAACTTACCAGCCGGTCTGAGTGAAACGGGTTGTACAATTACCCCGTCTGGTGCATGGGTAGAGCCGACCACTATTCCTAGCGGTCAAACCGTCACTTGTACGGTTGCTGGCACGCCCACAACAGTAGGCGCACCCACGTCAACGGTTTCATCAAATGCAACAAATAACTCTAACTCAACTACCAACTCGACTAATGTCACTATCTCCATAGCGTCAGCTCAATACACCGTTACTCCTGGCGGAGATAGCAATGAAAACATCTCACCTAGCACACCACAAACAGTAAACAGTGGGTCCACTCAAAACTTTACGGTAACAGCGAATACAGGTTATACCTTATCATCAACAGTAGGCGGTACCTGTCCCGCTGGCTCATTTTCTGGTAGTGTTTATACAACAGGCGCCATTACTAGCAGCTGTTCTGTCTCGTTTAGTGCTTCCATCAATCAGTATACCGTTACCCCGGGCGGAGATAGCCATGAAGCTATTTCGCCAAGCACGCCGCAAACGGTCAATTATGGTGGAACACAAGCATTCACCGTAACAGCTAATACAGGGTATACATTATCGAATACTGTTGGTGGCACTTGCCCTGCTGGCTCATGGACTGGCAATCAATACACAACCGGAGCAATTACGGGTTCTTGCAGCGTCAGTTTTAGCGCTTCCATCAATTCGTATACTCTTACCCCAAGCGGAGATGGCAATGAAACCATTTCGCCAAACACACCGCAAACGGTCAATTATGGCGGAACACAAGCCTTCACCGTAACGCCCAATGCACACTATACGTTATCTAACACTGTCGGTGGAACTTGCCCTGCTGGCTCATGGACTGGCAATCAATACACAACCGGAGCCATTACGGGTTCTTGCAGTGTCAGTTTCAGTGCCTCCATCAATCAATACACCATTACCCCAAGCGGCGATGGCAATGAAACCATTTCACCAAGCACACCGCAAACGGTAAATTATGGTGGAACACAAGTCTTCACCATAACGCCCAATACAGGGTTTACGCTGTCTAACACTGTTAGTGGAACTTGCCCTGCTGGCTCATGGTCTGGCAATCAATACACAACGGGAACAATTACTAGTTCTTGCAGTGTCAGATTTGGCAGCTTGGCAATGATACCGGCAACATTGAATGGCTCAGCTATGTTTGATCCTGCTGTTGTATGTTGTGGGCGACCTCTGTTACTTGGACCGTTACCGATTCCAGGATCTGGCCCAACCACTTATGCCGTTACCGCGAGTACTGGCAATGTCAGTTGCTTTATAGGTACTTCAGGATCACAAACCTACTTTAAGATGGATGGTAGTAGTGGTTCTTGCACAATCGTAGGTACGAAAAATGGTGTATCGTCGGCTCCATTTACGGTAGTAACGCCATTTTGAACACATTGAATTCCAAATTGATAAGAGGAACAAAGACCTTGAACCATTTTATTCTTAAGGGTGCACTTATAACAATGAGCCTAGCAGTATTATCCAATACTGCTCTTGCTAAAACAGTCTCGCATACTCTCGTTTTACAAAAAAAATATCAGACAGCCAGTATGAAATCAGCCTTGCCAAGAAATTGGACCGGAATTTATGGCGGATTAAATGTCGGTGGTATTTTTAATCATAACAACCTGAACTCTAATCACTTAGCTTTCGTAGGCATACCAGGAGTTTGTAACACTACCTCAAACTTTTCGAGCATTTTCCCCGGAGCACAAGTAGGCTTAGCCCATCAGTTTAACTCTAATATTGTACTGGGTGTTGAAGGCGATTTTACTTATGATATAAATAATCAAAGCAACACAGGTTGTGTTTGCCAATTCCACCCGGTCATCGCCGATTCCTTCGTCATCAATAACCGAGAACAAGGTTCTCTGCGTGCTCGAATCGGTTATGCGCTGCCTCACCACTTACTTCCTTTTTTTACGGCAGGAGGAAGTATAGCTAAGTTAGGGATGAGTTATAATAATGCAAACGGCGATTATTATTCCGTAAATACTTCTCAAGGTGGTTGGCTGGTAGGCGCAGGTCTTGAATTAATGGGGTCGCATAATTGGTCTATACGTGCAGAATACTATTATACTAACTACGGAAATGCTTTGAATATGGCAATTCCAACCGTTTACGGTTTATCTGATCCGAACGGTGGCGCACATTCTAAACTGAGCACCAATGACGTAAGACTTGCTATTAACTATTGGTTGTAGGTAGACACTTTCTCTCACCGCAATAAGTGCGGTGGGGGAAAGGAATTTTAAAGTGTATAAGATATCGAATCCTTCCAAAGTATGAAACCAAACCATGACAAGCCTTCAAGCTTGTGGATACGTCAACGTCTCCGGCTTAATCGTCGCCTTAAACTCTGTTTCTGATAAATAACCCAATGCCAAACAAGCCTCTAACAATGAAGTATCATCATGAAACGCTTTATGAGCAATCTCAGCCGATTTATCGTATCCAATTTTAGGTGCAAGCGCTGTCACTAACATCAACGAATTATCAACAAAAAATTTAATGCGACGCTCATCAGCCACTAAATCTTGAATACAAAACTCTCTAAACATGTGACAAGCATCTGTCAGCAATCGAACAGAATGTAAAAAATTATGAATGATAACAGGTTTAAAAACATTTAATTCGAAATTGCCTTGCGATCCCGCAAATCCAATCGCCGCGTCATTTCCCATTACTTGCACACATACCATCGTCATCGCTTCACACTGTGTAGGGTTCACTTTACCTGGCATAATAGATGACCCAGGTTCATTCTCAGGTAAAATCAACTCACCCAAACCACAGCGAGGACCGGACCCCAACCACCGAACATCATTTGCAATTTTCATCAACGCACAAGCCAATGATTTTATTCCGCCGCTCGCAAATACAAAAGCATCATGCCCCGCCAAGGCTGCAAATTTATTTTTTGCAGAGGTAAACGGAATTTCCGTGAGTTCTGCGATTTTTTTTGCAGATAAATCAGCAAATTTTGGATGCGAATTAATACCTGTCCCAACTGCTGTTCCTCCCAGCGCGAGCTCATAAAGTCCCGGCAAGGTTGCTAAGACATTTGCAACAGCCGCATCAAGCTGTGCAACATAGCCCGAGAATTCTTGACCTAATGTTAATGGCACCGCATCTTGTAAGTGCGTACGTCCTACTTTGACAATTTTATCAAACTTCTTTTGTTTATCCGCTAATGCATTACGTAATTCAATCACTGAAGGAATTAAGCGATGAATCACGGATTCAACAGCAGCAATATGCATTGCCGTTGGAAATGTATCATTGGATGATTGAGATCGATTCACATGATCGTTTGGATGAATTGGAGTTTTGCTCCCCAGCACACCACCAGCCATTTCAATAGCTCGATTTGAAATGACTTCATTCACATTCATATTTGTTTGCGTACCACTTCCTGTTTGCCAAATTCTCAGCGGAAATTGATCCTTTAATTTACCTGCTAAAATCTCATCAGCAGCGGCAACAATCAACTTAACTTTATCTTCTGGCAGCAAACCTAATTCTAGATTCGCCAATGCAGCAGCTTTTTTTAAGAGAGCAAATGCGCGAATCAATTCTTGCGGCATGATATCGTAGCCAATTTCAAAATGATGCAATGAACGCTGTGTCTGCGCACCCCAATAAACATTATTAGGCACGTCAATTTTTCCCATACTATCCGATTCAACACGTGTATTTGTTGCCATAATCACATAACTCCTATTCCGAGAGACTTTTACTCACTAATTCATAAACATCTTTTGAAAGACCTTTATTCGAAACTATTTTTTCAAGTTCTGCCAGCATCAATCCTTGCCGTACTTTATCATAGCGTTTCCAGTCAATTAATGGCCTAATCATTCTTGCTGCAATTTGCGGATTCAACACATCTAACTGCTGGACGACGTTGGAGAGAAAAGCATAACCAGATCCATCGATCGCATGAAAAATTTTTAAATTTTGATGCCCAAATGCACCGATTAACGCATACACTTTATTTGGATTTTTAATATCAAATGCTTTATGACTCATTAGCTTTTTAACCGTACTTAATGTATCTGGCAATTTAGAAGTGGCTTGTAACGCGAACCACTTATCCAACACCAGCGCATCATCCTGCCAATATTCATAAAATGCATCCAGTGTTTCAGCGCGCCTCGGTGAATCACTATTCACAAAACATCTCAACGCACCAACAGTATCTGTCATATTGCTCGATAGAGATTGATGAAATTGTTCTACCCCCAAGTCTATATAGACAGATTTATTTGACAACAACATCAAATAATACAAACATACATTTTTAAGTTGACGCTTACCCACTTCACCAATGTTAAAATCATTAGAATTCACAGCTGAATGATTATCCTGATATATCTCAAAAAATAGGTCTTGTAATTGCGTTGCCATTTCAAGCAACACAAACTCCCGCACAGCAAAAATCGCATCAACATCAATCACACTCATCTGCTCAGTCAAATATTTCAAAGAAGGCAGCGTCAGCATTTCAGCTAACAGCCATTTGTCTTGTTGTTGTGTTGTTAATACATGACGAAACGCTTCAATAAAACTAAAAGGTAATAATAAATGCTCACCCGCTTGATAGACCTTTACTAATTTCATGATTAAGTCAATTGCATACTGCTGGCCTGCTTCCCAACGATTAAACTCATCTTGATCATGTTTAAATAAAAACTCTAAATCATAATTCGAATAGTCAAATTGAATTTTGACGGGCGCAGAAAAAGCACGAAGAAGTGATGGTGTAGGCTTTTCAGAAATATTCTTGAAGTCAAAGCTCTGCGTAGCCTGAGTAACATGAAGTATAGAGCTTTCTAACGGTAACTCATTGCCTTTCTTGTCTAGCAATCCTATTTTTACTGGAATATGAAAAGGTTTTTTTTCTTTTTGTCCCGGAGTTGCATCACAGCTTTGTTGAATCGTTAAGGTATATATTTTTTGATTTGCATTGTAATTTTCTGTTATTTTCAATTTCGGCGTACCCGCTTGGCTATACCAAATACAAAACTGAGTGAGATTAATTCCAGATGCATCCTCCATTGCTTTTACAAAATCATTAATCGTGACAGCATGCCCATCATGACGCTCAAAATATAAATCCATCCCTTTTCGAAATGCTGTATCTCCCAAAATCGTTTTCATCATACGAATGACTTCTGCACCTTTGTTGTAGACGGTAGCAGTGTAAAAATTATTGATTTCAATATAAGACTCTGGGCGAACAGGATGTGCTAATGGACCCGCATCTTCGGGAAATTGTTGTGTACGTAATGCAATAACATCTTGAATGCGCGCAACTGCAGGCGACGTTGTATCTGCAGTAAAAGATTGATCGCGAAAAATGGTGAGACCTTCTTTTAAACTTAACTGAAACCAATCTCTGCATGTGATGCGATTTCCTGTCCAGTTATGAAAATATTCATGCGCTATGACTGATTCAACATGAATAAAATCTTCGTCAGTCGCCGTATCCTTTTTAGCTAAAATATATTTGGTGTTAAAAATATTAAGACCTTTATTTTCCATGGCTCCCATATTAAAGTCACTCACCGCCACTATCATGTAAATATCCAAATCATATTCACGACCAAATTTTTCTTCATCCCAGCGCATCGCTTTTTTAACAGCCTGCATAGCATGCGCACATTTGTCTTGATTGCCCTGCTCTACATAAATTCTCAACACAACTCGACGACCTGACTGCGTCACAAAATAATCTTCGACACATTCTAAATTACCTGCAACTAATGCAAATAAATAGGAAGGTTTTTTAAAAGGATCCTCCCAGCAAACCCAATATTTGCCATTCTCCAGCTTTCCTGAGTCAGTAGAATTTCCATTTGACAGCAGCACAGGATAGCGTGACTGATCAGCAATGATAGTCGTTTTATATTGCGCCATGACATCAGGTCTATCCAAAAAATATGTGATACGCCTAAAGCCTTCCGCTTCACATTGCGTACAAAAATTTCCGCTTGATTTATATAAACCACTTAAACTGGTATTGTCTTGAGGTCTTATGCGTGTTTGAATTTGCAACGTAAATGTAGATGGAACAGATGAAATAGTAAGACTGTCACTGGACAGTTGATAATTTTTTGCAGTTAACTGCTTACCATCCAACAAAATGGATGTTAACTCTAATGAAACGCCATTCAACACGAGTGAAGGTGATTTGTTTTGACTTTCCGGATTCACACGAACAGACATTGTCGAATCCACAGTCGTAACGTCTTCATCTAAATTAACCGTCAAGTCAACTTTATCGATTAAATAATCAGGTACAGAATAATTTTTTAAATAAATCGTATGCGGATTGTGGGTTGTCATGCCTATTTCCTATCTTAACTAAAAACCCCGCAACATGGCGGGGTGATCATACACAAAGTTAATTTACTCTCTTATTAGCTTGCCGGAGATGTATCACTTGTTCCTGATACAGGGGCACTAGGTGCATTCAAATCCATCTCAGCAGGGCCCATATTTTTTGATGCACCAGCTCCTCCACTCATACCATTTGCCGTACCCGTATTATCAGAAGGCATGGCTGGAGTTACCGGCGGGCCTTGAATATCTGTTGAATCATCAGCTAGCACGACCCCACTGGAAAATGCAGCTAACAAAACAGCCAATCCAATTAGTCTTTTATTCATATAGATAATTCCTTTTAGTAAATAAGAAATAAAAGCAACTAGATTTCATGTATAACTAGTTGATATAGTTAACATGATAAACAGATATCACTATTACTGGCAAGCGAGTCATGAATAAATCAAACATTGATCCCACTGAGGTTGCAAAGTTTAGCAAATTAGCCGCTCATTGGTGGGATATGCAAGGTGAATTAAAATCTTTACATGATATCAATCCGTTACGATTAGCTTATATCAATGAAAATGCTTCGCTTCGCAATCAGCGAGTCATTGATGTTGGCTGCGGTGGAGGGATATTAACCGAAAGCATGGCGCAATTAGGAGCCCAGGTTACCGGAATTGATGTGAGCGACAATGCAATCAATGTGGCCAAATTAAGACAGCTAGAAACCAAGACCCAAATTGAATATATATTATCCACTGCCGAATCCATCGCTGTTGATAGAAAAGAACAATATGACATCGTCACTTGTTTAGAAATGCTAGAACATGTCCCCAATCCTATTTCTATCATTCAAGCGTGCGCCGATATGCTAAAACCAGGAGGACATCTTTTTTTCTCAACGTTGAATCGCAATCTCAAATCGTATTTATTTGCTATAGTAGGCGCGGAATATATACTGAAATTACTACCGCGCAACACACATGACTATGCCAAATTTATTTGTCCGGCCGAGCTCGCCAAATGGTCAAGAGACGCTAAACTTTCTGTAGTCGACATGACAGGAATATCCTATAATATACTCACAAAAAAATATTCTCTGTCTTCTGACATTTCGGTTAATTACCTGGTGCATCTTAAAAAAAATGAATAATTGTCGCATAAAATCAGTTTTATTTGATCTGGATGGTACGTTAGTTGATAGCGCAGAGGATTTAACATCTGCGCTAAATAGTCTTTTAAAGATTCGTCATATCCCCACTTTACCCACCTCGCAAACACGTGCATTTGCGGGGAGAGGAAGCAAAGGTTTATTAAAAATTGGACTCAATATTGATGATAATCATCCTGATTTTTTAGAGCTGTCGACCGAGTTTTTTGAGCATTACCAAATACACCTGATAGAAACAACCCAACTTTTTTCTGGCATGCCTCAAGTACTTCACTCACTTAAAAAAAAGAATATTCCCTGGGGAATTGTCACTAACAAACCTCAGCGCTTTACAGATGTATTAGTGAAACACATCCCTCTTTTGCAACAAGCAAAATGCATTGTGAGCGGTGATACATTAGAAAAACGCAAACCACATCCAGACCCCATTCTCTATGCTTGCCGTTTACTCAATCAAACTCCTGCAGACTGCCTTTACATTGGTGATGCAGAAGTCGACATAGTGGCAAGCAACGCAGCAGGGACTCACTCACTGGTTGCCTTATACGGATATATTCCAGCAGAAGAAGAGCCTTTCAACTGGAATGCCGATGGATATATACAACATCCACTCGATATTTTGGAATGGTTGCGCGACCCGGAAGTATATACCTCTCATTCCTTATGGAGGTGAAACAACAATGACATCACGTATTTCAAGCTTTTTAATTTCGAGCTGTTTCTTTTGAATATCCAGAAAAATTTTATTTAAAAATTCAAGATGAACACTCGCTATTTCACATTTTTTTTCACTTGATAGCATTGCAAACTTATCGTTATTCATTTTTTTAATTTTTTCGCTGATCATAGCGTGAGTTTTTTGTAATTCAGCTAAAGATTCTTTTTTAAGATTAACAAATTGAAGATGAGCGCTTTCAACTTCTGAGACCGAGCTTTCTTTTTTTACCTTTGCAGCCTTTTTAGCCGCTATAGCTTTTATCTTGAATAAACGCACAGAAGACATATCTCACCCGAAATCCTTTACTCATCTAGCAAGATTTGATTACTGGTTATAAGTTGAACTCCCACATCTGTCATTTCATGATAAGCCTTCTGAATATCACCCGGCTGCAGCTCAACCCCTTTACAAGCATCAGCAATAACATACGTTTTAAATCCCAGCTGAATGGCATCCATACACGAATATTTCACACACAAATTCGTCGCTAAACCCAAAAAATAAAGCGTCCCTATCCCTTTATCTTTCAACCATTTTTCTAACCCTGTTGACCGTAAATGTTGGTTATCAAAGAAAGCACTGTAACTGTCAATTGTTTTGTCGGCGCCTTTAAAAACATAATGAGAGATACGAGACACATCTAAATCCGGATGCAATTTAGCCCCTTCTGAATGTTTAACACAATGCGCAGGCCATAAAGTTTGCTCATAACCACCGACCGTCATCGTATCTCCGACCTGCTTATGATCATGATTGATTGCAAAACTCATGTGGTCTTGAGGATGCCAATCTAATGTCGCGACAATACAATCAAATTGTGATTGTAATCGATTAACTAATGGAATAATGGAATCCGCCTCGGGAACAGACAGCAAGCCGCCGTCGCAAAAATCATTTTGCAAATCAACGAGTATGAGTGCTTTTTTGTCAATTTTGTACACAAACACTCTCCATGGTTGCTCAAGTAAGCTAATACAGACTATGATATACCTTTACTAAAACTACGCGGTATTATGAATATCATTCACTCTGAAAACAAGCAGCTATCCCCTGACATGACCGAGGCCATCACGGATTTACCCCATCTAGGCCTGTTACGCATTGCAGGCGCCGGTGCTAAACAATTATTACAAGGCCAGGTAACCTGTAATTTAGATGAAATATCTGCAACTCAAAGTAGTCTAGGCATGCACTGCAATCCGCAAGGTCGAATCCTAAGTTTGTTTAGAATATTTTATTATCATGACGATTATTATTTACAAATGCCAATAGATATCCTTGAATCCACAACACTAGGATTACAAAAATATTCACCGTTCTACAAAGTTGAATTAACCAATGCAAGTACTCATTTAGCAAAACTCAGTTGTTACGGCTCAAACACGTTAGGCATTCTTAAAAAAAAATTTCAGACTTTACCTGAAAAAAATAATAGCGCTTTGTTACACAATGATTTGTTAATCATAAAATTACCAGGCTTACTGCCTCACTTTGAAATCATTGGCCCAGCCAAATCCATCACAGATCTTCAACAACACGCATCAGGTGACAGCAACACATGGAAACAAATCAATATCAACGCAGGCATTCCTTCTATTTATGCCAGCACGATAGGAAAATTATTACCGCATGAAATTAACTTACAACATTTGGATGCAATTAGTTTTAACAAAGGTTGTTACACTGGCCAAGAAATTATTGCTCGCATGCATTACAGAGGCCAACTCAAAAAACACATGTACAAAGCAAGCGTGCAAATGAAAACTTGCCCCGAAGTCGGCGCAGATATTTACAATGAGACAGGTGCGGCAGGAATGATAGTCGATAGCTGCGAAGAATCACCCGGAAATTTTCATTTATTAATTTTAGCATCTCAAGCAGATGCTAATCATCAAAAAATTTTTTTAACGCCAGAAATGAATCAGCCATTAAAAATTCTCGAGCTGCCTTATGCGTTATAAAAGGAATATTTATGAGTAAAAAATTACGTATCGCCATTGCTCAACTCAATCTATTACACGGTGGTGTTTCAGAAAATTTAAAAAAACATATTGATTCTGCCATCAAAGCAAGAGATGAATTACAAGCAGATGTTATCCTGTTTCCTGAACTCAGTTTATCAGGCTATCCAGTCGATGATTTATTACTTCGAAAATCCTATCTAGACAGCATAGATGATGCACTAAAGGAATTTATTTCCAAAGTCAAAAACATTTATTGCATCGTCGGACTTCCCTTACGCTCAGAAAATAATTTATATAATGCTTGTGTTGTTATTTATAATGGCGAAATAATATTAACGTACACCAAACGTATTTTACCAAACTATGGCGTATTTGATGAAAAGCGTTATTTCAAAGAAGGTGACACCCATAACATCGTTTTGATTCATGACATTCCTGTCGGAATTGCCATTTGTGAAGATATATGGAGCGAAGGGCCCGCCGAAAATGCTGCAAAAAATGGTGCTAAAATAATTCTTTCCCCTAACGCATCCCCTTTTGAAGTCAACAAACATGAGCAACGTCTTGCGACCTTAAAAAATAGAATTGCTACAACAAAAATTCCTATTGTCTATGCAAATCAAATTGGTAGTCAGGATGAAATTATTTTTGATGGCGGCTCAATGGTCGTCAACGAAACTGGCGAACTTTGTCAGCTCGCTGGCTTTTTTCAAGAAACTCTATTGATGGTTGAAATGAATTTTTCTGATCAAGAAATTCAAACACCAAAATCATCCCACTACATTCCAACAGAAGAAGAAAAAATTTATCAATGTTTGGTTTTTGGTGTACGAAATTACATGTCAAAAAATCATTTTTCCGGCGCACTGATTGGTTTATCAGGCGGAATTGATTCTGCGCTGACGTTAGCAATTGCAGTGGATGCATTAGGAAAAGATAAAGTAAAAGCCATCGTCATGCCATCACGTTATACCGCAGAAATGAGCCTTGAAGATGCGGCTCGATTAACAAAAAACCTCGGTGTCACACAAGAAATTATCTCGATTGAACCTATATTTTCCTGTGTATTAGCGAGCTTACAAAATTCGTTTGCAACCTGCACTGTCCCCATCACTGAAGAAAATATTCAGGCTCGCGCGCGAGGAATCCTCTTGATGGCTTTTTCAAATCATACTCAGTGGCTTGTCTTAACAACAGGAAATCGTAGTGAAATGGCAGTAGGTTATGCGACTCTTTATGGCGATATGGCGGGCGGATTGGCTGTATTAAAAGATATTCCTAAAACGATGGTCTATCGTTTAGCAGAATACAGAAATTCTTTAGAGAAGATCATTCCTGAAAGAATTATCGAAAGACCACCCACCGCTGAATTAGCATTCAATCAAAAAGATGAAAACACCTTACCACCCTACTCTGTTCTAGATAAAATTTTAGAATTGTATATGAATGAAGAAAAAGGCGCAGAAGAAATTATCGCTGCAGGTTTTGAATCTGAAACTGTTCGCAAAGTCATTAAAATGGTTAATCAAAACGAATATAAGCGTCGCCAGTCTGCTGTGGGTATTCGCATTAACTATACTTCGTTTGGACGGGAAAGACGTTATCCTATTAATTGTCATTTTGATAAATAGAAAAAGCACCCCTCATCCGCCCTTCGGGCGGCTTCTCCCACAAGGGGAGAAGCAAAAAATCTTAAATTGCTTGACTCTTTTCTAACCACACTGAGTAGACATATTTTGCGCCTATATGGTAGAATAGCGCAACTTTAGCTCTGCAACCCTATTTTACCGGTGAAATCAATGTTTTCAGAACACTTCTATCAAACTCAAGATGAAATTAAGTTAGAAAAAACAGCCATACCAACGGGTATCTTGCAAAATCCGTTAGACTTGATCAATAGCACAAAACCTTGGGTAACCGTTAAAAGTACCTCGTCAACAAAAATGAAACTACCTAAAATTATCATTTATGCTGACTATATTTACAACAATCGCCATCGCAATTCGAGAAGTGCGATTAATAAGCATTTTATAGAATTAAAAAAAGCGGGCTTTGTCATATGGGTTCTCTCTAAAGAATCTTTTGTTCCTATCGATAAGTTACTCGATAACAGCAACGCTGAAATAAATATCACAAGGATGTCAAACGCAGCTATCAGACAGCTTGCCTGCAAAACATTTGATGTCAACGCATCCCAAATTTATATTTTAAAATACCTTGAAATGAATGAAGCCTATTTAAATAAAAAAAATGTCGTTCAGCCTGAAGACTTTATCGAAAACCCTGACGATTTAACGGCACTTTTATCACAGATGCGAGAATTTCACTTACTCATAAATACTGCTCCACCCCAACATTTTTTACAAAATAACTCCCAGCATTTACAAAAATGTAAAAGTTTAGAGACACGCAATTTAAAAATTGAGCACATACAACCCATACTTGATGCCACTCTCACTTTAGAAGAATTCACTATGAATCATTATGGGCTTCAGATTCAGAAAGCGAATCTTTCTTCGTTAAAAACATTGAGAAAAATTAATTGTGATTTTATCACGATAGATGCTGACGACTTTGCTGATTTATTAAATAATTTACCTAATCTAGAAGATGTTTCTTTAAATTCAATAGCAAAAGAATTTTCAAGCACTGTCACTATTACAAAACCCACCTCGCTTAAAAAACTATGTGTTAACAACATAAAATTAGACACGCTCATTTGTATACATTCTCACTCCCCTCATCTTGAAGAGAGTTTTTGTAGATTTACCTCTAGTGGCAACGTAGTTTATGAAAATATTCATTCACCCTTACAGCCTAGCTCTTTATTAAAGTTAAAAACCATCAGAATGTATGGCTGGCCTAAGGAAGCCGAGAAAGCATTGCTATTAGCTGCACCTAATTTAACAGAGCTGGATATTCACGACGATATTGAATATTTATTTGAAAATCTGCCCCTGAATTATCTGCAATATTTAACCGAAGTGACATTTCCCTCATCTATTACTTCAACTCAATTGAAAATGCTATTAAGAGCCGCACCTAACCTAAAAGAACTTGAGTTAAGAAATTGTCCTAATGTTGCAAATGCATTTTCAGAATTGCAACCTCTGCAGTTAAATGCTTTAGAAAAAATTGATTTTAGCAGCTCTTCAACACCAGAAGACATGTTATCGGTAGTCAGAGCGGCTCCTTACCTTAACACAATCTATTTTCCTACACTTTTTTCTCGTTTTTTTGAATCACTACAACCGGGACAATTAGCTAATCTTACCGCTATGAACTTCCTATATGGTAGTGACATGACAGAAAAAAGTCTTACTGCTTTTTTGCGAGCCATTAAAAAACTCACAGATTTAGATATGACTTATAATGATCTAAACCCAGATTTAAGCTTCTTAAGCACTAATCAATTGAGTTATTTAAAAATAATATACTTGAATGCAAGCATGTCGGCAGAGAATATTGCTCACCTCTTACGAGCATCACCGAATGTCGAGATAGTTGACCTTAGGCGATGTGTAAAGTTGGAAACTGAAGTCTTTGATCTCAACAAATTAAAATTTCCCAAGTTATGTAAAATCCATTTTCCTAATAACATTTTATCAATCAATGCTGCACGCTTACTGGAAGCCTCAGAAAAGATAACAGAGTTAGGCTTTAATCCTCTTGAAGCAAAAAACTTCAAGAATGTGTTCCGCAAGTTAAAACCAAAGCAATTCACACAGTTAACATCTATAAATTTGCAGAGAGAAACGACTCCAGAAGATTTACTTGCGCTATGCTTAGCGGCTCCTAACATAAAAGATCTTTGCCTATCAAAAAACGATACCCGCGTTTTTGAGCAACTCGAGAAAAATTACTTTGCATCATTAAGGCATGCATCCATTGGGGGGTTGACGACCTCCAAAAGTTTAAATGCTCTTTTGCATGCAGCACCCAACCTGACAAGCTTACGAATGGGAGCAATAGCACAAGAAGATTTTCAGCAATTCATCTCTTTTAATCCCAATGTCAACCTGGATAGCTTGACCGAGCTTAGATTGATTGGACATATTTCAAAAAACACATTCAGCAAAATACTATCATTACCTAACTTAGAATCGTTAGACCTTCAGGATGCAATGCTAGTTCAAGACAATGCACCGCTTTTTATTGATAAACCAATCAAGCTGAGAGCTCTTGTACTACCCATCTTTTCTAATACCGATGATCTCTTCGCTATCTTACATAAAACTCCGGTACTCAATCGTCTTGAATTAGGCAGATGCCTTCAAAAAAAATTAAACCAGCCTATTGAGCCTAAGAAACTGGAGTATTTAACAAGGCTCACACTAGTTGAAGGCATAGACAAAGATATATTGTATACGTTACTAACCATGATGCCTAAATTAATAACTTTGCACGTCAATCTACTTGAAGGTATCACACGTAGAACCTTTAAAAAAATTAGCGGAGCATTTGAAAAACTTAACCCTAATCAACTTGAATTATTATGGCAAATATCCGATGAATTTTATCAACATCTTACTGAGAAAGATTGGCAAGCATTAGAGTTAGCAAGCCCTTGTATAAACGCATCAGTTCTCAGGGAGCATTTCTCGAACTCCAACAAAGAAAAAGAATTATCGAATGAAATTAAAGATACTGAAAACCACTCAAATGCCAATGACACACAAGAATCATCAAGCAACATTAACGACAAGGAAAGTCACGTAAACACCAATGACACCCAGGAATCTTTGCGTAAAATTAAAGATAACGAAGCCCACTCAAACGCTAATAACACACAAGAATCACTAAACAAAATTGAAGACGATCCTAGTTATGTACCTGAGATTCCTAAACAACAAATCGAGCTTATGAAGCAGGCACAATTGCAGGATGCGATTACCGCTATTACAAAAAATACTGTTACGCCACGACTTACTTTTATTCGATATTTTCCAAATATAGAACCCACTTTATATCGGTTATGTGCTTGGAAGCCTGATTTAAAATCAAAAACATTTCCGTCCTTCGTAGCAACGCCGCCCGATGACTTAACACCTATCTCATTACAATCTAAGAAAAATGATATGAAAGTGTTTCCGGGATTAAAATTAGTGACCGCACTAGAAGCTCGCAAAACTATTTTACCTTCTCTTGATCCCAACGAAGTGTTGACACATTTACAAGTGATTAACTCAGCAGGAGAAGCCATTGCAATTAATACATTAGAGTTATGTTATAGCAAATCTACGCATTTTTATTGGCTAACTCTCCCTGAAGGAGCATTTACTATTTATTTAGAGGTTGGGGTTTCACCACGAAGAAATGATTATTTCTATGAGATTGATAGATTGAAAAAAGAATTTCAGCATTTTTCTTCTAAATCCATCTTCAGTGCACTCTTCGATCATGTAAAAGATTTTGATGAATTGGCAACTTACGTAGCCAAACACGCTACGGGAGCATGCTTAGAACGATCATTGCTAGCCTATCAACAATTATCTCCTCACTATAATATATGGATTATAGGTAATGACGCACATGCGTTCGTCGAAACAGACATCAATGGAATCTGCCAATCGCATAATCTGGGTGGCGCTCCCAGTGTACTGATAGAGAAAAAACTTTCATTCAAGCCATTTGAATTAAAAAAAGAAAAGAAAGTCAGCACACTCATCACTACACCAGCCCCTATAATTGAACAAAAAAAACCTGAGTTGATCGATGCTATTCGAACACCATTAGCTGCACTGATTCAAGTCGAAAACATAGGTGGAACGATCGCAGTAATCAACGCATTAAGTCAACATTACTCTCCAACCCATTTATTTACCGTACACAATCCGGATGAATTAAGCTTAACCGCTCCTAGCTTAGATAATGAAGGCGTATTAAAAATCAACAATACCTTTCTACAGAATTTTTTATCAGGATTAAACGGTGAAAATGCAGCATTAGTAATTGATATACAACAATTCACGCTAGCTGAGATCGCACAATTAAATGAGATACTCGACAGAAGACTGGATGGTCAAGTCCTTAAAGATAATATTCATATTAAATTAATTGATAAAATTGACAGGCAGTATGGGCCCGATTTAAAACGAAGAATTGCGATAAAAGTTGTTGCGCCTGTTGCCTCAGATGATTTGTTAACAGTACACGAAGCAGCAGCTGATGGTTGCTTTACAATCGATTTGTTTAATTCACCTTATTGGCAAAATACATGCATTGGTAGCTGGGACCTGCTACAACATCCCGGGGATTCAAAACTTTCATTTCATTGGAAAGATGGCGCACTCGTTTCATTATACAAAAAATCAAATGGTCAGCTGCCACCTATTTTATTTTTAAATCCACCCTTGCAAGATCAAAGTTTTTTGAATTTCTTACTTAACTTTAAACTGTTAAAACAGCTGCGCTTTGCGCATACGACAGCGATACTGTCCTCAACACCTACCGTATCTTACAAAACTTCAGCTTATGCCTGGAACTTATTTAAGAATAGGATTGGATTAACTGATTTGCATCAACCCTATCTTGTCTTGAGCGATGCGAATATTTTATCGTTTATCAAAGACCCTTTATATACTTATGATGAAAAAACAAATCGCTTAGTCTCTAGACCGTCACATCTTAGCGCCGCTAAAGACAAAGGTGAAATCACTATTTTCCTTACTCATCGATTATCACAGCATACTTTGGCTCAGCTCTTGGATGAGGCACAACGACGAAATATTAAAATCAAACTCGCGCTAGGCTCAGAACAGAAATATGAAGACACCCTTTTAAAATTATTTTTTTCCGAAGAGGAAGTGTTGGCTTTCCAAGCCAACATTACGCTCTCACCGCCTAAAAATATTCGTATTCTCGCTCATAAAGATGCCTATGCGTATGTAGCAGAGTTACAATTACAGAATTCCGGCGCATATAGACATATAATGTATTTTGATAGCAAAACATTAGACGGGTGTGATTTACAGCGTTTTCCGAAGTTACCATCCGATCTGACAGAGCAATTCCTCAAGAATGGCAAATTTGATTTGTATGCACCACTCTCTGATATTATCAATGCATTATTAAGAGGACAACATGTTGTATTGTACGGCTCTATTCCTGCATCCATTCATGAAGCCTTATCGCAGTTAGCATCTGGAAAAATTGAAGGTCATACCTTCAACGGATTACTAACAATTGTCGCGACAGAAGATGATCTTGCTTTTTTACAAACGATTGTTCATCAACCTATTCCTACCGTAGATATGTCGTTTAAAGAAAAATTATTAATCGTACAAAATACTTATCCTAGTATAAAGACTAATATTACCGACTTAGATAAGGAATCTAGCCTTATAGATATTGAACGGATGTTACTGCAACGTGAATTAGATTCATGTTTAAAAAACCGTTATAACAATCACAACAACTATTCCTACGATGAAGACTTAGCGAATCTATTTGATGAAGAGCGATTATTTAGCGCTGAAACTGCGTTACGCTTAAATCCATGGGTGATGGTTGAAGGTCCTACTGGCATAGGCAAAACTGACTTTCTACAAAAAGTCTTAGCAGGAGACCATTTACTGTCCTACACACTTGATGAGTGGTTTAAAAAACCAAGCATACTGGTATTTGATGAAGCGAGTTTTAATTCGGAATTATCTGGGCTAGGAGCGCACTTTTTTGACCGCTTCATTACCTTACGCAATAAAACCCCAGCATTTTATCATCAAGGTAAATATGTCACTTTAACAAAACAGCATAAAGTTATTTTTCTCTTTAATCCGGCTACCTATGGCGCAGGACGTGATACATCAGGATTTTTATCAAAACACGCATTAAATATCACCTTTAAATTAATCCCTGATTATTATTTACGAGCACGCATTTTGTTTCCAACGTTGACCACTTGGAATGTCAATTTTGACAAATCTCTTTATTTACCGTTCATTTCTGTTTTTAATTGGATAATACAACATAGTTTTACAAATGAAGTGTTAATTACACCAAGAGAACTGAAAACGATGGTTAATTTATTTGTTAATCGAGTTGGCCAGCAAGCAACCGAAGATAATGCCGTACTCGCTGGAATCGCAGCTGAAATTGCATACGACATCGGTAAACAAACTTTATTAGATCATGAATATTTATTATCGATGTTTAACCAACAATTTCAACCTAAAAAACGGTTACAATTCATCACCTCTGTTCCTATCGATTATCTTCCATACCAACATACAGCCTATTTCTTTATTAAAAGTTTTATTGAGTCCGCCTACAATAAAATAAATAATTTAGGATTGGGTGCAATTATTCTAGAAGGCGGTTCCAATATCGGAAAATCTTTTTTCGCCGATACTCTCACTAAAGAACTTAGTAAGAAACTCAACATTCGTGTCTTTCCTATTTCACCCACTATGCCGTTTTATGAAAAAGAAAAACAATTATTAGCAGCCGCTGAGTGCAAAGGAATAGTTGTTGCTGATGAATTTAATACGAGTATATGGCCAAATAAATTATTAAATAATTTGGTAATGGGCTTAGATAAAGATGGAAAAGAAAGACCTAATTATGGTGTAGTGTTAGTCGGGACACAGAATCCGACTGACTATGAAGGTCGATTTACGATAGATCCTGCATTTCGCAAACGATCCATCTTTTTTCAATTAGACTGGCCTACTTATAAGCCCAGGAATGATTATAAGCAATTAAAAATGTTTAGTGTATTTGCGCCCGAACAAACGACTCATCATGATGAAGCTTTTCATGAATACGTTACAAATACTATTGTGAGTCATTTCTTATGAGTTTGATGCGGTCGTTCTTTGGTAAAGCTCGTCAAGCATTATTTCTGCATCGCTTCTTTCACATACACAGAATTTGGATAGTTATATTGAAGCACCTGGATTGCTTCGTCTTGTGATTGCTTCATGCCTAGTTGTCGATAGGATTTTGCCATCATCACCAACGCTTTAGGCACAGCAGGCGCTCCCTGATAATGCTGCACAACTGCGCTTGCTCGATTCGCAGCAGCCATATATGCAAGGCGGTCATAATAGAATTGCGCGACCTCAAGTTGATGGTTAGCCAAAATATTGCGTAAATAAATCATGTATTGATGCGCGGCAGGAACATAGATACTTTGCGGAAAACGTTGCCCCAACTCTGCAAAATCATTATATGATTTTTTCATTTGGGTTAAATCTCGCGTTGCGTAATCGACATTAAAGAGGCGCTCAAACACACCCATGTTTTGATAATAATTCGCAATTCCTCTCATGAAATAAGCATAATCAACATGAGGACTGCTAGGATGAATATGAATAAAACGATCGGCAGCAGCTTCCGATGCTACATAATCAGAGTTCCTATAATACGCATAAATAATATGCAGCTGAGCAATTTCAGTATTTCGACCAAACGGGTATTGGACATCCAACGCTTCAAAACGCTTAATCGCGTCACCATAGCTTCTGCCACGCAGAGCTATTTCACCATTGTTGAAAATCTGCTCAGCACTTTCACCTTTGTATGCTTCAGAAGGATCTGTTGTCGTTCCACAAGCAGACAGTAAGCAGACAAATGCGGTCATTAAAATAGCAATACACGATTTTGCAGTTTTCATTGGTTTATTCATACCTGAAATGTCCCAGAATTGGCCGTGCATTGTAACGCAAATTCTGACATCATTCATCCTCTTGAACTCACTATAGTTAAAAAAATTTATGACTGAAAAAATTTATCAATTAATCACCATTCCTATGGAATTTGCGGGTCTAAGGCTAGACCAAGCGCTATCAAAAATTTTGCATCAATATTCACGCACCCAAATTCAAGAATGGATCAAAAATAAAGAAATCACCCTTGATGGAAAACACGCCAAAACCAAAGATATCATCATTGGTGGCGAACAAGTAGAGCTCAAGGCTGCTCTTAAGCAACAACCTGCGTGGGAATCTCAAGCAATTGATCTCGATATCATTTATGAAGATGCTGATTTATTAGTTATTAATAAACCCGTGGGTATGGTTGTACATCCCGGCGCTGGCAATGCAAATAAGACCCTATTAAATGCCCTACTGCACCATTCCCCCGCTTTAAAAAATTTACCTAGGGCTGGGATTATTCATCGATTAGACAAAGATACCTCTGGATTATTAGTGATTGCAAAAACTCCTGCAGCGTTAACACATCTATCTAATCAATTGAAATCACGAACCGTAAAACGCCTTTACCAAGCAATAGCGTCAGGTATTTTCACCAGCGGAGGAAAAGTTGAAGCACCGATTGGACGCCACCCAATCAATCGCAAGCGTATGGCAATTGTCGATACTGGCAAGCCTGCTATTACGCATTATCGCGTGATGGAACGCTATCGTGCGCATACTCGCCTTAAAGTTCAATTAGAAACAGGCAGGACCCATCAAATTCGCGTACATATGGCTCATATTCATCATGCGCTACTAGGAGACCCTGTCTATGGTGGGCGATTACAACTTCCCAAAGGCGCTACACCAGACTTAGTTCATTTTTTACGAAACTTTAAACGCCAGGCATTGCATGCTCACGAATTAAGCTTGATCCACCCGACTACCCTGGAAGAAATGACATGGCGTGCACCATTACCTCTGGATATGCAAGAGCTAATCGAATGCTTACAAAAAGACACCCCTACTATTGAGAACAAGAGTCCTTATGATCGATAAAAAAAACTTTTTTATCCAACCTGATTGGCCAGCACCACAACAGGTTAAAGCCTATACGTGCCTACGTGAAAGCGGTGTGTGCCCATCCCGCGATGAAGTTGATAAGACACGCTTAAAAAAATTATTAGCGTTAAACAATGACCCTATTTTCTTACGTCAAACACATAGCACCATTGCAGTTGAGGCTAAAAAAGCTAACCATTATTGCGAAGGCGATGGATTGTATTCATTTGAATCTAATCAGATTTGTGCAATTTTAACGGCTGATTGCTTGCCGCTTTTGGTCACTGATCGCAACGGTCAGCGTGTTGCCGCTATTCATGCTGGCTGGCGAGGTCTAGCCAGTGGAGTCATTGAATCAACCATAGCTGCTTTAGATATTACGCCCACAGACTGCCTAGTTTGGTTAGGTCCTGCTATCGGTCCTAACAAGTTTGAAGTACGCGAAGATGTTTTGAATGCATTCACAAGCCGCCATCCCGAATCGGCCCATGCCTTCATTCAAATAGGTAAAAACCATTGGCTCGCCAATTTATATTCTTTAGCACGGCTACGCTTACAAAAATTAGGTATTCAACAAGTTTATGGTGGCGAATATTGCACTTATAGCGACCCTATAAGCTTTTATTCTTATCGTCGTGATGGGCAAGAAACAGGACGGTTAGTCAGTTTAATCTGGATAGAAGATTCTCTCGATAAAATGTAGTAAAATGGATTTTTTTGCTGCACCCAGAGGACCCTAAGATGAATATAATACGTCAAACACTCACTTTATTCGTATTTTTTATCTCTTTCATTCAGATGAGCGCATTTGCGAGCCCATCTCAAAACAATCTTGCACCGATGCTACAAAAGGTTTTACCTGCTGTCGTTAACATACGTGCTGATATAAAAATCACTGATTTTAATACATTAAACCAGTTACAAAAAGAAAAAGGAAATAATTCCAATAACTCCAATAATTCAAACTCTGACGTGCCAGATATCTATTTATCAATAGGTTCTGGCGTTATCGTCGATACGGAAAATGGTTATATCCTAACGAACGCGCATGTTATTAATGACGCACAAACCGTAACTGTTACTTTAGGCGACGGACATCACTATACTGGCAAAATAATTGGCTTAGATAAGCCATCCGATATCGCTGTCATACAAATCAAAGCTAAAAATTTAAAAGCCATTCCCATCAGTGATTCGGGTAATTTAAAAGTAGGTGATTCCGTTGCCGCAATTGGTAACCCGTTTGGACTTAACCAAACTGTCACCTCAGGAATTGTCAGCGCCCTGGGGCGAACAACCTTAGGTATCGAAAATTATGAAAACTTTATCCAAACCGACGCCCCCATCAACCCAGGGAACTCAGGCGGTGCATTAATTAATATGGATGGCGAACTCATTGGTGTAAATACCGCTATTCTTGCGCCTGAAAAAGGCAGTGTTGGTATTGGTTTTGCAATACCATCCAACATGGCAAAAAGCATTATGCAACAACTGATTAAATTTGGTGATGTACGCAGAGGGACTTTAGGTATTGGCGCTCAAGATATCACACCTGATTTAGCAACGGCATTTGGTTTAAGTAATATGAATGGCGCAGCAGTCACCTTAGTCAAAATAGATTCCCCTGCAGAAAAAGCGGGTTTGCAAATTGGTGATATTATTATTTCTGTAAATGACGCCGATATTAAAAATTCAAATGATATCGTTAATATCATTGGAGCACTCCGAGTCAACTCCAAAGTAACATTAGGATTACTCAGACATAATAAAGCATTAACATTGAATGCAACGTTAACCGATCCAAAAGAATTAAAAGATAGCAGCGAAGCGACTGACCCATTTTTCTATGGAGTGGGATTAAAGAATTTCAGCTTATTAAGCCCCACACACGGATCGATTAAAGGTGTTCTGGTTATTTCAGTTGAACCTGACAGTCACGCTTGGCAAGCTGATTTACGACCGGGAGATGTCATTAAATTAGCGAACCAACAACAAGTATTAAATATTGATGATTTGAAAAAAGTTGCTTCGGGTGTAAAAGATTCATTGTTATTAAATGTGTTACGGGGAACTGGAGCTGTGTTTCTTGTTATTAACAAAGAACAATCTTAACGCCTGTCATTTGTATCATCCTGAGCGTCAGCGAAAGATCCAACTGTGAGTAAATCTCAAAAGCGAGATCCTTCGCTGGCGCTCAGGATGACATTCGAGCCACTTATTTCATTTTACTTAAATTGATAGCGAAGGAACATCATGAGCCCACAAATGCGAAAAATGCTGATTATCGTAAGCATTGTATTTGGAATAATTTTTGGTTGGTATGCAGCTAAAAAAATAATTTTTTCTTATTTTATGTCTCACTATGAGCCGCCTGCTGTTACCATTTCTGCTTCCATTGCAACGCCAACTAAATGGCAATCCACACTAACATCCATTGGCACATTAACAGCGGTCAATGGCACAGATATCAGCTCCGAAGCTTCAGGCATTGTCACTGAAATACGTTTCACATCCGGTCAATTTGTACAACAGGGCGAGGTATTGGTTCTACTAGATACCAGCGTTGAACAAGCTAATCTACAAAATGATAAAGCTAAATTAACTCTTGCCCAGCTTAACTTTGATCGAAACAAAGCACTAATGAAAAAAAATGTCGTTGCACAATCCGTACTAGATCAAGCAGCCGCTGAGTTAGAAGAAGCACAGGCAAACGTGCAAGCAACAGAAGCTAAAATAAAACAAAAAACAATAGTCGCTCCTTTCTCAGGAAAAATTGGCATTAAAAAAATTAATCTAGGTCAGTATGTTTCTGCAGGAACCGCGATGGTTAGCTTGCAATCTCTAGACCCACTCTACGTAGAATTTAATATTCCTGAGCAATATCTCTCAGAGCTTTATCTACAACAACCCATAGAAATTGGCATACATAAACACGGATCGATGCAAACTCAATTTCCCGGATTCATTAATGCACTCAATTCCAAAATTGATCAAGACACCCGAAACATATTAGTTCAAGCAACCGTTCCTAATAAGGAATTGCACCTGTTCCCAGGCATGTTTGCTATGGTAAAAATTTTATTGCGTGACCAAAAAAATGTTATTACGTTACCACAAACAGCCATTTCTTATAGCTTGCATGGTGATTCTGTCTTTATTATCAAAGCTGACAAACAAGACAGTGATGGTAAACCAATTCTGCATGCATACAGACAATACGTCAAAGTTGGCGACAGGCGAGAAGGAGAAGTTGCCATCATGAGCGGCATTCAGGCTGGTGATCAAGTCGTTACTTCTGGCCAGCTAAAATTACAAAATGGGGCGCATGTTGTTATTGATAACAGTGTGGATTTAACGTAAGGAAATAGCTGTCATTACGCGTTCGTAAGAGGAGTTTTTTATAGTGATCTTCACCGATATATTTATTCGCAGACCCGTATTATCATGCGTTGTCAGTCTTATTATCCTATTATTTGGATTTAGGGCACTCAGTTTACTCCCACTGCGCCAATTCCCAAAAATGCAAAACACCGTCATCACCATCACAACAATTTACCCAGGTGCAAGCGCTGAGTTAATGCAAGGATTTATTACTTCTCGAATTCAAAAAGCAGTTGCTAGTGCGGAAGGTCTAGATTATCTCACGGCAAAGAGCACTGAAGGTGTCAGCACCGTTCAAGCTTACATAAAATTAAATTTTGATTCCAATCAAGCCATGACAGACATTATGGCTAAAGTAGCCGAAGTACGAAATGATCTACCTAAAGAAAGCAATCAACCTGTCATTCAAAAAGAAACTGGGAGCTCACTTGCTTTAATGTATATTGGCTTTAATAGTTCTGAAATGACAACACAGCAGATCACAGATTATCTCGCGCGAGTGATTCAACCCTCTTTACAAACAGTCGATGGCGTTGCGACTGCTGACATACTTGGCGGAGAAACCTATGCGATGCGCATTTGGTTAGATGTGGAAAAAATGGCTTCACATGGCATCACAACATCCGATGTCATTAGCGCATTACAAACAGAAAACTTTCAATCTGCTGCAGGTCAATTAAAAGGTAAGTATGTTTTATTTAATATTAATGCACACACTAGCATTGATGACCCACAACAATTCAAAGACATTGTCATTCAAAATAAAAATAATACCTTAATTCGACTGAAAGATATTGCCAATGTCAGCTTGGGCGCAGAAAGCTACGAATCATCTGTTATTTTTAATGGAAAAGCAGCGGTATTTATCGGCATCCAAGGCACTCCTGCAGCCAACCCACTGACCGTCATTGATAATGTAAAGAAAGTGTTACCTAGCTTGGAAAATAATTACCCTCCTCACTTTGAAGGAAAAATTGTTTATGACAGCACGCAATTTATTCGCAGCTCCATTCATGAAGTGATTCACAGCATTTCTGAAGCGTCTATTATCGTTATCATTGTTGTTTTTTTATTTTTAGGTGCGTTTCGAACGGTTTCTATCCCTATCATCACCATCCCATTATCTCTAATTGGTGTCTGTTCTTTAATGTATGCAATGGATTACTCATTAAATTTACTCACACTATTAGCAATGGTCTTAGCGATAGGCTTGGTTGTTGATGATGCTATCGTTGTCGTAGAAAACATTTATCGACATATCGAAGAAGGTCTTTCACCCTTTGATGCATCTATTCAAGGTGCGCGCGAGATTGCATTTCCTATTATTTCGATGACAACAACACTCGCAGCTGTTTATGCACCCATCGGTTTCATGACAGGACTGACTGGATCATTATTCAAAGAGTTTGCTTTCACTCTTGCTTTTGCCGTCATCATTTCTGGCATCATCGCTTTAACATTATCACCGATGATGTGCTCTCAAATCTTAAATAAAAAACTTTCTGAAGGACGTTTTGTAAAAGCTGTCGATCATTTTTTTGAAAAAATTAAAAATAATTATACTAGCCGTTTACAAAATTCTATGCAACATCGTCCTGTTATTGCTGTGTTTGCTGTCATCATCTTAATATCGTGCTTGTTACTCGCAATGACAACCACAAAAGAACTAGCACCTGAAGAAGATAAAAGTGTTTTGTTCAGTATGGCAATGGCACCACAATATGCCAACATTAACTACCTCACTAAGTTTACCCATCAATTAAATAAAATTTATCAAGATATCCCTGAGACTCAAGATTATTTTATTATCAATGGTGAAGGTGCCGCTAATAATGCAATGTCTGGCCTCATACTAAAACCCTGGGACCAACGCCACAGATCACAGCAAAAAGTTCAGGAAACATTGCAAGCCAAATTGAGTGGCATTGCAGGTATAAATGCTGTTACTTTTCCGCTACCCTCTATACCAGGCAGCAGTGATGGACTGCCTGTTCAATTCGTTCTGACTTCCACTTCTGATTACGTTGTATTAAACCAAGTCATGGAAAAACTACAAGCTGCAGCAATGAAGAGCGGTTTATTTTTATATGTAGACTCAGACTTAAAATTTGAAAAACCCTCTTTAGAAATCACGATTGACAGAAACAAAGCCGCCAGTATGGGTATTAAAATGCAAGACATAGGCAGCGCACTAACAACTCTAGTCGGTGGAAACTACATTAATCGATTCAGCCGCGAAGGAGAAAGCTATAAAGTCATACCCCAAGTGCCTAGACGCTTCAGACTCAATCCTGAGAGAATTCAGGATATTTATATCCCCACACAAACTTCAACAAAAACGGAATTAATTCCATTATCAAGCCTTGTAACCTTTGAGACCACCGTGAAACCCAATTCGTTAAATCAATTTCAACAATTAAATTCTGCGACGCTGCAAGGCTTACCTATCCCTGGAAAATCGATTACTCAGTGTCTTGATTTTTTACAGGCAGAAGCAAAAAAAATATTTCCTGAAGGAATGGCATATGATTATGCAGGTCAGTCCAGACAAATTATTCAGGAGGGTAACGATATGGCCTATACTTTCTTTTTTGCGCTTATAATCATTTACTTAGTTTTGTCAGCGCAATTTGAAAGCTTTCGCGACCCATTTATTGTTTTAGTCAGTGTACCTATGTCAATAGCAGGAGCCCTGATTCCTTTAAACATAGGGTTAGCCACATTGAATATCTATACGGAGATTGGACTAGTCACACTGATCGGTTTGATTAGTAAACACGGCATTCTTATGGTAGATTTTGCAAATAAGCTTCAGCAAAATGACGGATTAACGATCAAAGAGGCCATTATAAAATCAGCTTCATTGCGTTTACGCCCCATTTTAATGACAACTGCAGCCATGATTTTAGGGGTGATCCCTCTTATTTTAGCTACAGGGGCGGGAGCAAAAAGTCGTTTTGATATTGGATTAGTCATTGCCTCTGGCATGGCTGTTGGTACTTGTTTTACGTTATTTGTTGTACCTACTATGTATACATTTTTTGCAAAGAACCATCACCCTGCCAATGGTTGAAAATGCAAAATTGTAGTACTCATTATTAATGTAAGGATTCAAAACCATGCTTGACAGAAAACCAGACCTAGTGATAGATATTCCCACTGATGAAGATATGGATGATGAAGATGGGCTCGTCGAAATCAAAATTCACATTCCAGCACAGCCAACTGAAACTCCTGAGCAGCTAGCTAAATTACTACTAGCCGATTCATCTGAGTCATCTGACGAAGAAGAAGAAGAAGATGAAGCGTCTCTCAAAACGCCAGCGGCCACATTGACTGAAAGTAAAAATGAAGTCGAGCAGCCTTCTCTTGAACCTCCCGCCACCATCGCTCCATTAGGTGCCGACGGAGAAGAAGAAAGTCAGCTTTCACCTAGAACTTTAGCTGTCGTCTCTCCATCATCAGAGGGTGATGAAGAAAATTATCTCTCTCCTAAAGCTAGAATGAATGACATAGAAGAAAGAGACATCCTCTCACCCGATGACTCCGTTATCGCTTCACCATTGTCATCTAGGAAATTTAGCTCATCCTCTTCTCCTATCTCTGCAATACGATTTTTATTATTCACTCCTGAGCCCCTAACCCCAACTCAGCAACCACTCACAGTGGAGATAAAACGAGCTGACCCTGTTCTGAAAAATTTTCATCAAGAATTATCAGAGATGAATCAAACATTAGGGCATGTTAAAGTCTCGTTAACAGAGACACTTCAGTCAATAGTAGAATCCGATTTAACAATCCAACCACTAAAAAATCTTCAAGGCAACGTTGATCTCAATGCCGGCAATGAACTAGTTTCAGCGATTGCTCGGCAAAAAAAACATATCGACACATTACGATGGTTACCATACCTGCCAAACCTAGTGGTACTTCTTCCGTTCATACCAGGTTTATGGAAAATTCCTGCAGGATTTCTCATGTGTCTTTTCGGGAATCAATTAACCAAACAGTGCTTTGGTCAGTATTCTTATAACCTACATAAATTAGAACGCGTTGCAGACATGCAACAAAACTTATTTAAGAAGAAAGAAAAAATGGAATATAATATTTCGAACTATCAAAATTTATCAACACAGCATCATTATCCAATGCCTCATTTTCCTATGTATGGTAGAACAATCTTTTAACCTAGATTCGGCAGTTAGAATCTAGGTTTAAATAGAGCTCTGGCGATAATTCACCCTAAATTGTCGCCATCATATTTTATGAATCATTTTAAGGATATCCTTGAGTTGAAAGGGTTTTTCTAGTACTGGATTACCTGCCGTTATCAAAAATGTTTTCGCCCATGGCAATTCAGCTCCTCCTGTCACAAAGATAAATCTTCTCTCTAGGCCAGGATAATGTTTAGCAGCATGATGATAAAGATCTGAACCAGATATCTGTGGCATATTAAAGTCTGAAATAATGATATCAAACAATTTGCCATGCTGATCAATCAGCTTCATAGCATCGCTCCCACCCAACACACTGGTAATTTGACCCTGACCCTCTAACATGCGCCGCATCAGTTTTAAGACCATCGGATCATCATCTACTAGCAAAATTTGTTTTTTGTTTCCAGGGTAAGCAATTATGTCAGACTCAGGTTGTTTCTTAGATATTTCTAATATCACAGGAATATAAACAGAAAATACAGTACCTTTTCCTACAATACTTTGAACATTAATTTTTCCTTTCAAATCACAAATAATTTCCTGACAAATAGAAAGACCTAGACCGGTACCTTGTCCGCTGGGTTTTGTTGTAAAAAAAGCGTCAAAAATTTTGGGAAGAATTTCAGGAGAAATGCCATGGCCAGTATCACTGACATCAATTCTAATCCTGCTTTTCTCGAGAGAAGTCGATACACATATTTTATTGTGTTGTGAGTCGCCGATAGAAATAGCTTGAGCTGCATTAATAAGTAAATTAAGAAAAACCTGATGTAATTTTCCGGGATTAGATAAAATAACTGGTAGGTTTTCAGCATATTTTGTTTCTATTTCGGCGCGATTTTTGCATGCTAGAGACGCCATAGAAATCGCCATATTAATAATTTTATGCACATCCACAGGGACAGCTTCATTCTTATCAATATGAGCCAGTCCTTTAAGGCTAGACGTGATATCTCGAATTTGCTCTATTCCACGTGTTAACTCATGAACCGTTTCATCAATTTTATTCGTTATCTCTTGTATTTCGCGGTTAACATGATTACTTTTCAACGTTTTTGTAAAACCTTGGAATAAACTTAAACTTCCTAAGATCCAGGTGAGTGGATTACTAATTTCATGAGCTACTCCTGCTGCAAGTATTCCTACGGTCGCCAGCCTATCGTTAAAATGTGCTTGAGCTTTGAGCTGTTTACTTTCGGTAACATCAAGAATGTAAACATAGATAGCTGCATCAGGAAGTGCAAAGATCTGTTGTTCGTAACATTTTCCATGGACATCAATCTCACGATTATAAACAATGACCTCACTTTGATGATTGGGCTGAAAATCCTGGAGAATTTTTTCTAAACCTTTCAAAATAGAATGAGACAAGCCCTGCGTAAAGATATCTGGAAATTGTGTCCTTGCTATAAGATTGGCATAAATGACTGTGCCTGCTGTATTTAATTCAATTATCGCATTTGGATTCCACTCAGCAAAATTTGCTAATTGAACATCAAGCGTCATTAAGCATTTACCTTTTTAATTAAATTCAGCAGATTTTTTTCATCAAAAAGAAAAATAGCAATTCCCTGAATTTTAATATTTTGAAAATGAAACGCAATTTCAACAACTATTCCATCTTTTATTTTTTTAGATAGAGCAACAGAAATTTCATCCATAAATCTTGAAAATTCATTATGATTAAAATGAACAGAACGATGCAGCAAAGATTCAATTTGAAGCGGAATAGCAAATGAAGTTAGAAAATTTCCAACAACAATATTTGCTGCTTCAGACAATGCAGATATTTCCATTTCTGAAAATGTCTGAGTCCCCCCTTCCTGTCGATGAAACATTGCATCACACATAGCAAATGCAGATTTTTCTGGATAAATAAGCAAACAAGTTCCTGGTAGCAGGCCCACAATAGGAACACTGAGACCAACAATTTTTTCTTTTGCTTGCATAATATTCTTAATATCACCCAGATTTTTAGTTTCTATAGGTACAACATCTACTCCAATAGGAAACTCAAGCATTTTAGACAAAGCACTCGTTGCTTTAATAGCTGCAACTTTAGTGATTTCATTCAGCATATTAAACTGCATTTGCTCCTCTCCATTCATTTTTATATCTCCTAGATAAAAAAAGTTGGTCGATATCTAAAATCAAAACCATTTCACCTGACCCGACAAGAGCCGTTCCAGAAAAATATTTATTTTCCTTTACTATTTTAGTGAGCGGCTTAATAACAACTTCTTGAGTAGAAAGCAAAGTATCCACGACTAATCCATATCGACTTTCATCTTGCTTGATAACAACAACAGGGTAATTATCCATTATTTTAGATTCAGTAAAAAATAGCTTAGCTAGGTGTGTGACTGGAATATCTTCGTCTTGATACACAATGGCATTAGAATTCAAAACACCTTTAATTTCGTTTGCGGAAACGATTAGCAAACGCTCTATATTATTAATAGGAATAGCATAGATTTGATCGCTCACTGTTACAAATAACACTTTAATGACAGCTAAAGTAAGTGGGAGACGGACAAAAAAACTCGTTCCTTCCCCTATTTTCGATTTAACTTGAATAGATCCTCCAATAGACTCAATTTTTTGTTTGACGATAGAAAGACCTAATCCTCTCCCAGAAATTTTAGTAATTTTTTTTGTGGTGGAAATCCCCTTAAAAATACTATTTTTTATTTCTTCGTGAGTTGCTGTTGGTAAAAGAATATTTTTCTCGATAGCGGCATCTTTAATTTTGTGAAAATCAAGACCCATGCCATCATCACTGATTTCTATGATGACGAATTCTTTAGTTCGCTTGGCTTTCAATAAAATGGTGGAGCGTAACGATTTTTTATTTTTACTTCTGATCTCTGCTGACTCTATCCCGTGATCAATTGCATTTCTGATTAAATGCGTTAATGAATCACTGATCTCATCGATCAGTGAACGATCTAATTCAATATCACCACCTTCTATTTTTAAATCAATTTCCTTTTTTTGATCTTTAGAAATATCTCTTACCATTCGAGGAAAACGATTAAATAAAAACCCAATTGGCACCAATCGCACTTGCATGACATTATACTGCAAATCAGTAATGTGCCGTCCTAAACTATCAATTGCAGCAGTTAACTCGTAATTATTAATGGTCTCACGCAAAAGTTCGAGCTTTATTCGGCTAATCAACAACTCTTCTACTAACTTCATTAATACATCTAAACGATCAACCTTGACCTCTATCGTTTTAATTTTATCTATGACGGGGAATTTATTTTCTGTATTTGATTTGACTTGCCCTTCTTTTGTTGGATTGGTTTTTAACATATCTTGAACACGTTGACTCAACTCTTGAGTATCTAATTCCATTTCTTTGAGTACAATTTCTTTTAAGCTAGCACTTAACAAATCAAAACATTCAAATAAAATATCTGCGCATTGTTTTATTGAGAACTTTTCATTTTTTATCGCATCTAACACATCTTCTATGGTATGACATAACTGCACTAGCTGATTAAAACTCATCGTAGCAGCCATACTTTTAAGCGTATGCGTCGATTTAAAAACCTCATAAAGCAAACGCAAATCAGTTGGCATTTTTTCTAATTTCAATAGAGAAACATTCATACTTTCAATATGAGAGATTGATTCATTAATAAAAGCATCTTTGTGTTTTTTGAAAAAATCATCTATCATGATAAATATAAACCTCTCTGTTTTCTTACACTAAATATTTATCGACAACTTCAATAATATTATTTTTATCAAATGGCTTTTCAATATAATCCTGGGCACCCAATTTTTTACACTCTTCAACGATTGCCGCTTGTCCAACAGATGTCAACATGACGACTTTTGTATTAGAATATAAGTCTTTTATTTCCTTTAAAACTTCAACCCCTTCAAACTCATTGTCTTTCATCACGATATCCAACAATACCAAATCAGGCTTAACCTTTTTTAATACGTCAGAAGCCGCTGCTTTGCTATCTGCTTCATGAATTTCAAGAGGAGGGATATGTTGAGACAATAAATCCTTTAAGATGCCTCTCATAAATGCAGAATCATCAACAATCAGTAGTTTATTCATGATTTTTTTCCTGTATGGTCAAGCAATAATTATTTGTCCTATTTTTTCTTACTACGAACTGCCTTCATTTTTTCAGACATTGGTTCTGGGTTACTTTTTGTCATTGACTTTTCTTCTTCTATTTCGTCTGAATCAATCTGGCCGTATTTTTTATGCTGACTACGAGTCACTTCAGTTAATCTAACAAGTTCATCTTCAGAAAGCACTTGCGCAACGTTTAATAAAATAATAAGTCGCCCATCATGGGTGATGACGCCATGCATGTAGTATTCATTAATTTTGGTCATCAAACGTGGTGGCGGTTTAATGTCAGATTCTTGAATACGCAAAACCTCCATTACCTCATCTACCATTAGCCCAAATAAATTTCCTTCCTGTTTAGTGATGACAATATGCCGTGAAGGTTCTTCTTTAGTCTGTAGAAAAAATCTGGCCCTGACATCAATAATTGCAACAATATCCCCTCTTACATTGATGAGCCCCTTAATAAACTCGGGGGAATCCGGAATTGGAGTAATAGTACTAATTTTAATGATCTCTTGAACATCACCAATGGGAACACCAAATTCTTCATCTCCAACACGAAATACAATCAATTGTATAATCTGTTGTTTATCTTTTGCAGGCTGCAAAACAGATTTTCCTTCCATAAGGTCTCTCCTTTAAGTAGCAGAAGCAGCTTCATTTCCTGCTGCTACTTTAAATCGTTTAAGTGCTGTTCTCAGCTCTTCAGCTAAATTCGATAAATTTTGTGCGGAAGATGTCATTTGTTGCATTCCCGCCGTTTGTTGTTGAATGGAGGATGACATTTGCTCTGCACCAATAGCAGCTTGCTCGGAGGTAGTTGCGATTTCCTCTGTTGTTTGTGCAACCGCTTGAGCGCCTTTTGCTTGCTCTGATGTCGCAGTCGAAATTTCTTGTGCTTTTGCGGTAATTTCCTGTGTACCAGAACCGATTTGATCGAGAATGCCAAGCGCTTGGTTGACGATATCAATGGATTCCGTTACCTGTTGTGTTCCTGTTGTCATACCTCCCACGACCTGTGCAGTAGATTCGACAATGGAGTTCACCATGCCTTCAATTTGCACGGCAGCTTTTTTTGTTCCTTCAGCGAGTTTTCTGATTTCATCAGCTACAACAGCAAATCCTCTTCCCGCCTCACCTGCGCGTGCTGCTTCAATTGCCGCATTCAACGCTAATAAATTGGTTTGATCTGCAATATCTTTAGTCGTACCGACTATCACACCGATTTCTTTTGCGCGCTTATCTAAGTCTTTTACAGTTCCTGTGTTTGCCTTCACAATGTCATCAATAGAGCTAAGTCGCGTAGCAGCTTGTTTTCCTGCTTCTGTTCCACGGTTAGCAAGCTTAGCCGCTTCTTGTGTTACTTCAGCAGCGGATCGCGCGTTTGCTGCACCTTGTTGAATTGATTTAGATAAATCGGTAACGATACGAGTGCTCGCTTCTAATTTTTTTGCTTGGTCTTTAGCACCCACTGCAATTTGCTGCGTTGTCATCGCTGCTTGAGATAACGTACTATTGACCTGCTGTGATGATTTAGCTAACTGTCCCGATGCATTTGCTACTTTCATTGAACTGTCAGTCGCCAAACGAATTAAGGCGCCCAAGTCATCGAAAGATTTATTAAGAGCGTCAGCCAATGTTTTAATGTCGCCCTGAGTTTCAATTAAAACACGCTGTGACACATCACCCTGTGATAATGCAACAGCTAATCGAATAACCTCTTGTACAGGCGTTGCAATAGAATTGATTAAGTTATTTAACGTGTCCACAATATCTTTCCAGCTGCCACCTACACCTTCTACTTTGGCACGTTCATCCAGCCGTCCCTCTCTACCTGCTACTTGAGCAACACGCGATACTTCACTTGCTAAACGATTTAAATCGTCCACCATCTTGTTAATGGTCTCTTTCAACTGCAAGACTTCTCCTTGCGCTTCTACCGTGATTTTTTGAGTCAAGTCACCGGCACTAATTGCGGTTGCTACTTTTGCGATGTTACGCACCTGACTCGTTAAATTGGCTGCCATCGCGTTTACGCGTGCTGTTAATTCTTTCCAAGTACCAGCAACAGCTGGCACCTCAGCTTGGCCTCCTAATTTTCCTTCTGTACCTACTTCTTTAGCAACACGCGTTACCTCTGCTGCGAAAATATTGAGGTTATCAACCATCTTATTAATGGTTTCTTTCAATTGAAGAATTTCGCCGCGGACTTCTACTGTAATTTTTTGATTAAGATCGCCATTCGCAACAGCTGTCGTCACTTGCGCAATATTACGTACTTGGCCTGTTAAATTGGCTGCCATTGCGTTCACATTATCGGTCAACTCTTTCCATGTTCCTGTGACACCAGGAACGGCCGCCTGCCCGCCTAATTTACCGTCTGTACCTACCTCTTTAGCAACACGCGTTACTTCCGAGGCAAATATCGTGAGGCTATCCACCATCTTATTTATCGTATCTTTAAGTTGTAACACTTCACCCTGAGCTTCTACTGTAATCTTTTGAGATAAATCACCCTTAGCAACACCGGTTGCCACTTGCGCAATATTACGCACCTGGCTGGTTAAGTTGGCTGCCATTGCATTCACGCGCGCGGTTAATTCTTTCCAGGTACCCGCCACTCCAGGTACCTCTGCTTGGCCTCCTAGTTTTCCTTCTGTTCCTACTTCTTTAGCAACACGCGTTACTTCCGCAGCAAACGTGTTTAAGTTATCCACCATCTTATTAATGGTTTCTTTCAATTGAAGAATTTCGCCGCGGACTTCTACTGTAATTTTTTGATTAAGATCACCATTCGCAACAGCCATTGTCACTTGCGCAATATTTCGTACTTGGCCGGTTAAGTTAGCTGCCATTGCATTCACATTATCGGTCAACTCTTTCCACGTTCCTGTGACACCAGGAACCGCCGCCTGCCCGCCTAATTTACCGTCTGTACCTACTTCTTTAGCAACACGTGTTACTTCCGATGCAAAAATGGTAAGACTGTCTACCATCTTATTAAGCGTATCTTTTAGTTGTAGTACCTCACCCTGAGCTTCTACTGTAATTTTCTGTGCAAGATCTCCCTTAGCAACTGCAGTAGCTACTTGAGCAATATTACGTACCTGGCCTGTGAGGTTAGCTGCCATTGCGTTTACATTATCTGTCAACTCTTTCCAGGTTCCTGTCACGCCGGGAACAACAGCCTGTCCACCAAGCTTACCTTCTGTACCTACCTCTTTAGCAACACGGGTAACCTCACCCGAAAATGCTCGGAGGTTATCTACCATCTTATTAATCGTGTCTTTTAATTCTAAAACTTCACCTCTGACATCTACTGTAATTTTTTGATTAAGATCACCATTCGCAACAGCGGTTGTCACTTGTGCAATGTTACGAACTTGGTTTGTGAGGTTGGCTGCCATTGCGTTTACATTATCGGTTAATTCTTTCCAGGTTCCCGTCACTCCAGGAACCATTGCTTGCCCTCCTAACTCTCCTTCAGTACCTACTTCTTTAGCAACACGTGTTACCTCGCCAGAAAATGCTCTGAGGTTATCGACCATTTTATTAATCGTATTTTTAAGCTCTAATACTTCGCCCCTCACATCAACAACAATTTTTTGTGTGAGGTCACCCGATGCAACAGCTGTCGTGACTTGAGCGATATTACGCACCTGATTAGTCAAATTCGCTGCCATTGCATTTACATTATCCGTTAATTCTTTCCACGTTCCTGTCACACCTGGCACAGCTGCTTGACCACCTAACTTACCTTCGGTACCTACTTCTTTTGCAACACGCGTTACTTCGCCAGAAAACGATCTTAAGTTATCTACCATCTTGTTAATGGTATTTTTTAATTCTAATACTTCGCCTCTTACATCAACGCTAATCTTCTGGGTAAGGTCACCATTCGCAACAGCTGTTGTCACCTGAGCAATACTTCGCACTTGACCTGTTAAGTTGGCCGCCATTGCATTCACATTGTCTGTGAGCTCTTTCCATGTGCCGGTCACTCCGGTCACCGCTGCTTGTCCGCCTAACTTACCTTCAGTACCCACTTCTCGAGCAACGCGTGTTACTTCTGTAGTAAAGGTATTTAAACTTTCCATCATGCCATTGTATGAGTCCGCAATCTCTCCAAAAATATCATATCGTTTTCTTCTCAATCGCTTTGTTAAATCACCTCTTCTCACGGCTTCAATAGCATCTAAAAGATTACGTAATTGTTTTTCGACACCCGCATCTTCGCCTTCATATTCTGTTTCTGTCAAAGCAACATCAGATTCATTGTTATTCGTTAACTGTGCTTTTTTAGCAAAACTTCTTTTGGGTTTTTCCATTGCCATAATATTAACTCCCTTCAAGGATTTCTTTTGCAATACGTCGATAGGCTCTTCCCACCCTTGCCAAGGGTGCATAATGCGAAATAGGCAGACCTAAATATTGAGCTTGATAAATTTTTTTAGAGAAAGGAATAGTACAAACTCTACAGTTTTCAAACGCATTTTCTGAGAAGAATTCTTCAACCCATTTCTTCATATTTTTAGTTAAACCATGGTCAAAGAAAGATGCTGAAAAGTTCTTTAAAAGTGTCATCACTATATTAATTTCAGTATCATGTTTTTGTTGAATATCTTGCAGTAGTATTTTTAGTGTTAATAGCGTTTCAAATCCAAAAACACCTGAGTCCAAAGGAACAATAATATTTTTGGCTGCGACAATACTATTAATCATGAGCAACCCCGATCCAGGCGGGGAGTCAATCAGAATAAAATCAAATTGTTTATCCAGCGTTGGCATCTTATGTCGTAGTAACACAGATGGATTCGATTGGTAAGCTAACTCTATTTCTGCTTCTAATAAATTTAAAGCAGCGGGAATTAAGTAAATACCAGAGTGCGTTTCAAGGATAGCGTCTTCTATATTTGCTTTATCAAAAATAACATCTGCGATAGATGTTGTGACTGATTTAATATCGACACCCAACCCTGTTGTAGCGTTGCCTTGTGGATCTAAATCTAAGACTAACACTTTCTGGTTCAGTTTATTAAGCCAACCAGCAATATTCAGGCATGAGGTAGTTTTGCCAGTACCACCTTTGTGATGAACAAAAGCAATACGTTTAGCTGGATGTGTGTTAAACATTGGCATGCTTATCATGAGCTATTCCTTTGCTCAACTTACAACCTATAATCTTATGCTACTTGAATGACAAATGAAATACCAATGACAAAAAAGCATATTAATCGAGCTAATTTTGAAATTAAGTGTATATTTTATCTAGCTTTAGCGTTTTGTATTAGGCTGATGTTGGCGTGGTAAGACAGCATAAAAAATATTTTTATGAGAAGTACATATTGCTCCAACTTCTCCGCCTTGCGCCTCAACAATATACTTAGTTAATGATAAACCCAATCCGGTACCCGAATATTTTTTTGACATGCTGGAATCTAACTGTTGAAACGGAATAAAAAGTTTTTTGATATCTTCAGCTGCTATACCTCCTCCATCATCTTCAATTTCTAAACGAAACTGTGACGTTTTTTCAGGAAAGATACGAACCTGAACAGAACCTTTGTCTGGAATAAATTTAAGTGCGTTAGATAAATAATTATATAAAACTTGTTTAAATCGCATGGGGTCAAGATATACAATCGCAATATGTTCGTCGATAGCCGTCGTCAACTGAATTTGTTTTTTATCTAATAAAGAACGAAAGTTATCGATCATTTCACTCAGTAATTTTTTTATATTAATTTCTTCAGAATTAAATTCCATTTTGTTGGATTCAGCATCAGCAATATCTAACAAGTCTTCAATGATGCGCAATAAATTTTTTGCGTTTACCAAAATATCCTTTAGCGCATCGTTTTGTGCTTCGGTCGTAGGTCCTAAATCTTTTGCATATATTAATTCAGAAAATCCAATAACGGCATTCAGTGGAGTACGCAATTCGTGAGACATGTTCTCTAAAAATTCGCTTTTTAAACGGTAGGCTTCTATTATTAATTTATTTTGCTTTTCAAGTTCTAAATTGATTTTTAGCTGCTTATTCTTTTCATATTCCGCATTTTTGCGTGCTGTCACATCATTCACATAAATGAAAATAGAATTTTTTTCTGAAAGAGAAAATATTTGCTGCTCGTAAATATTACCGAAATAGGTGATTTCTCGAAAGAAGACAACAAATTCACCTTGCACACTCGCCAGATTAACAATTTGCTCCATTAATCCCGCTAGAATCGGGTGTTTAGCTCCCATGCTAATAAGATTTGGAAATTGCGCACGCGCTGCTAGATTGAGATAAATAACATCGCCTGTTAAATTGATTCCGATAATGGGATTTGGATTCCATTCTGTAAAATCTTGTAAATGACTGTCAGCGCTTACATTATATGTAGTAAACATAGTTGTCATATGATCCTGCAGTTGGCGAATTGCTAAACATTTAGTAACACAAAAAAAATAGCCCTACACAGAAATCCACTCACTAACTCTTTGTGATTTTTCCCCTTAAACTCAATCATATTTTTAGCATATGACGTTTAGGGTCTGTTGACAATTGGTTTTCGGCCCCAAAAAAGCTCATAAATGCCATCTTTTTGCGCTTCCTCACTCAAAAATCCTCAGCGTGCTTTAAAGCACGCCTCCGGTTTTTTCGCTCCGGGCCACAAAAATCTGACATTTCTGAGCCTTTTTGGAATCCGAAAACCAATTGTCAACAGACCCTATTATTTTCTCATTCTATATCAATCAATCCAAATGCGCTATTATCACCCAATAAATTTTGCTGAACTATCGAATACAACATTACTATTTATGTTTTTTTAAAAACTCTATTAACCTAACCTCATCCTATGGTTTTGAATGCAGATAGGTTGATAAGATATTGAAAACATTAACTAAAAATAGCATCAAAACATAAATTTCAATTTATCAACTATACTGATAACAGGAAGTAATAAACTGAGCATTCTATGAAAAATGAATATGTTAGAAAATTATTATTTTTCTATCGATTGTTAACGAAGGTCTCAACCTATCAAATCCCTACGCCTGATAATTCTTTCAAAAATCATATGAAAAACGCAACACTAAAAGCAAGGAAAGACGCGAATGAGTTAACTCGAGCAAATTACATTAAATTTTTAAAACATATACTTGCTAGAGGAACAACTGACTGGACAGATGGTGATAAAACAAAACTACTGGCTCGTATGACTACGCTGATTAACAATGATTTTTTTAAAAATGTGCTGATGGAAGTCAACAACAAAAAACTTTCAACGACTCATGACATATTCAGCATAGATGACGCATACAATCTCATAAATGATATTAAAAAAAATGGAGAAGATTTATTATCTCAATTAACTGACGAAGATGAAAAACATTTTATACTCGATAAAATGGATCAGATTACACAAGCCAATGCGAACGCTCCTTTACACAGCTTGTCTACTATTGCTAGACACACACATGTCCAACCTCAAGAGTATGCTGATCATTTAAGATTGATGGCCGCTAAAATAGGAAATGCAGTATCACACATTATTCATACGAAGCAACCAAATCAACACGAATATCAGATATTACTTAATTTATTAAACGCCTCTATACAAAAATACCAAATGATATCACCTAATTACGTAACGGATTTAGATCTCTCTAACATCTCAGTTTATATAAAAAATCGAGCCATTATTCATTTTTCAATAGGCAAATTGTTAAATCAAGACCCCAATAACTTACTTGCGTCCATTCGATCATTTGAGTCCGCCATTCATGACCTCACAAAATCTATACCAACACCTGAAGAAAGAAGCGAAGATGATAGTCGTTTAATAGCTGAATATTATTTTGAATTAGGTTCGCTTTACAAATTGGCTGGCGACAGATGCGTTCCTCAGAACAACCCTAATGATGCCTTAAACTATTATATTAAATCTATGCATGCATGTTTACACGACACTACCAAAGACGATAAACATCTGGAGTCGTTTTTAATCCTTTCAAAACAGGTAAAAAAAATTGTAGCACACGTTGCTGTAGAATTATCTAACCCATCAAATGGCGATGAATTTTTTTTAGATGCGATTCGCTTGCTAAAGAAAAGTATCTATATTGAAAAATATATTCAACAAATACTAATAGACAGATACTCGCTTAGATACGCAGCATCACAAAAAATACTAGCTTCCCATCAAAATAATTTAGCAAGTGCTTATTCTTACTATGCAGCACTTCTATGGAAAAATAATGAGTTTAGCAAATCTGTTTTAAACAGCCGGCTAGCAGTTAATACTTACACCGAAATATTTGATCCTTTTAAAGATGCCAATTATTTATATTCACATCAACTTCATTACGTTTTATCATCCTATTCTCATTGTTTGCAATTAATCAACAATCATCAATTCATAGAAGCGGCCAAACATTTCAGGGAAGCTAAAAAAATATTCGCAATGATTCCTCCTAATCTGCTCGCGTCTAATGAGAATTATGCAGCAAGAGCTGACAGCATGATGGAAAGTTCATCTCGAAAATTCAGCAACCAAGCAACAATCTTAATACAGGAAAATAAATTTTTAGAAGCAGAATCCATATTGCGCATGCTGGCAAACCACTTAGACCCACAAACCGTAAATGAGTATGTGGAAAAAGATATGGCCGCCATCCAAATTAGCATAGCTGACAGACTACTTAAACAAAGCCCATTTGATTCAAAACAATTTATCACACGTTATCATGATGCGACCACAAGAGTACACCAGCTGCAGCATACTTATGCGGAGGACTCTGAGCAATATAAAAAATTTGAGAAATTGGGATTTGATTATACACTTCAGTTAGCAAGCCACATAAACACGCTGGGAGAAAAACTACTGCTCTCTCCAGAAAACTCTCATCAAGCGAAAAATTTATTTAAGCTTGCTAAAAAGGAATTGATGTCTATCAAGGTCACCGCTAACAATGAAGCTGCTTATTCGGAGTTATTAGAAAAAATTTCAAATAATACTGGTTTATTCAATCCATCTGCGTCAAAGCAGCTTAATTTACTTTTCTTTTTACCTCCCATCCCTGAAGAACCTGAACAGACTAAACAAGATGATAACGTACATCACGACCCTCGAAAAAATAACCATACATAACCCTAAAAAAAACACTCCATTTACTTGTTAAGTCAAAACGGGGTTTAATATACTTTGCAACCCAGAGACTGCAACAATAGACATTAGCTGAGAAGGGATATTGTGAAACTCAATAGACTTATTATTTTTTTTTGCATACGTCATCCACTCTAGAATCAATGCAACTCCTGCACTATTGCACGAATTGACTTTCGACAAATCAAAATGTAACTCATTTGCTTTATTCAACAATGGCAAACTGGTTTTCCACATATGCATAACGGTGGAAAAAATCAATTCGCCAGTGACAAAAAATACATTTTCTTGCTGAAAAATTTGTGCTTTTTGCATCATGCTAAAAAGCCTTTTAAAATTTATTGACCATTATGTTCTTGTAACGCTTGAATAAGACTATCCATATTTCCTTGAGATAACACATCTGCAAATTGTGAGCGAAAACTTTCTAACATGCTGACGCCCTCAACACTCATATCATATAATCTCCAGGAAGAACCTCTCTGTACGAGACGATAGCTAACAGAAATTGCGGGGCCATCTGATCGCTCAATATTACTCATGACTTGAATATTTGACCTACCTTGATATCCACCTCTAACAGGATAAAAATGAACTGTTTGATCACTATAATCCGCCAAAGCAGATGCATAGGTATGAACAAGCATGGTAATAAATTGCTTTTGAAATCGTGAACGTTGCGAAGCAGTTGCCTGATTCCAAATTTGCGGCGGCAATACTCGTCTTGTCATTTCATCAACAGCCGCATAAGGCACAACAACTTGATAGGCGACTGAATACACATAGCTTGGGTCGCTTTTTAATGTTGCTTGGTGAGCTTTTAATTTATCAATTAATCGATTTGCAATAGAGTTGAGCTCGCTAACAGGATCCGTTGCTGCAAAACTCGGCATCGCCGCGAACAATGTCACCATCAAAACGATTAACCCATTTAGAACTAAACTTTTCTTTATGCTCTTCATTTCTATCTCCTATTAATTCGAATGCGCAGCAGGTTTTTTTACATCTTTTATTTTTTCAAGCTCTGCAGAATTTGCATCTTTGGGTGGCTCAGTCGATTGCGGCTTGTCTGATCCTTTTGAATCTTTATTCATGTTTCCTAATTTATAAATTAATTGACCAATGAGTTTTTCTAAAATCATAGCTGAATGGGTATCTTGCAATTGATCGCCATTTTTTAAATAATTTTCACTATACATAGGATTAATCGCAATATAATTATCACCTAATAATCCTGCTGTTAAGATAGAAGCTGAAGAGTCGTCTGGAATTTGCTTAAATCGAGAATCAATATGTAATTTTACAATGGCTTTATAGGATGTTGGATCTAACGATATACTGGAAATTTCACCCACAAGTACACCGCCAATTTTTACAGGAGAGCGTACTTTCAACTGACCAATATCATCAAATTCAGCAGTGACATCATATCCTGCAGGCCTAAAAAAACTGGTTAGCCCACTCACTTTGAACGCCAGCGTTAATAGAGCAATAATGGATGCTAACAAAAACAATCCTACGAACGATTCAATTGCACGTTGGGATATCATCACCACCCCCCAATCATCATGGTTGTTAATACAAAATCTAATCCCAATATCGCTAAAGAAGAATAGACCACAGTTCTAGTCGTGGCTCCGGCTATTCCCGCCGAGGTTGGCGGAGTTTCATAGCCTTGAAAAACAGATATCCAAATGACAACGAAGCCAAATACAACACTCTTAATAATTCCATTGACAACATCTAAGTGAAAGTCGACAGAGCTTTGCATATTAGACCAAAAAGCACCGGCATCCAGCCCTAACCACTTTACTCCAACTAAATATGCACCGTATATTGCAACCGCATTAAAGATAATAGTTAAAAGAGGCATTGAAATAAAACCTCCCCACAATCGTGGTGATATCACTCTGTGGAATGGATCGACTGCCATCATTTCCATACTCGATAACTGTTCAGTTGCTTTCATCAAACCTATTTCTGCAGTGACCGCCGAACCCGCTCTTCCTGCAAACAATAATGCAGTCACTACCGGCCCTAATTCTCGCGTGACACTTAACGCAACCAAAGGACCTAGCTGTTGAGCTGCTCCAAACTTAGCTAGCGTGTGATAGCCTTGCAGTGCAACCACCATCCCAATAAATAATCCTGACACGATAATGATTAATAACGATAAAACACCTTCTGCGTACACTTGTTGAAGCGTTAACACAAATCCTTTTTTAATATTCGGGAAACGAAAAATGACGCGGTAAAGCAATAGTCCGGCCTTACCAAGTTCTTGCAATGTACTCATTCCCCATCTTCCCAAGCTAGCTATGTGGCTAATCATCATTATCTCTCTATTAAATCTTGAATAAAAGGTTCCGCAGGATAGTGAAAAGGTACGGGACCATCTGGCAGACCATCCAAAAATTGACGTAACTCTTGAGATTTATTTTGTTTAATAGAGGCAGGATCACCTTGACCAATCACCTTCCCACCAGCGATAACATAAACATAATCTGCGATGCTTAGCGTTTCTGTTACATCATGAGAAACAATAATACTGGTTAAACCAAGCGCGTCATTTAGGGTTCGAATTAATTTCAGCAACACACCTTTGGTAATTGGATCTTGTCCCGATAGTGGCTCATCATACATAATCAAACTCGGATCTAAAGCAACAGCTCTCGCCAAAGCAACTCTTCTTGCCATTCCGCCTGATAATTCACTAGGCATAAAATCATGCGTTCCTCTGAGCCCTACCATTTCCAACTTCATTAAAACCAAGCTACGTATCATTTCATCCGACAGCTTTGTGTGCT
>Ga0207030_1004_pt1 | contig 92010 bp, 78 predicted proteins | sample Alteio_BWMinCont_40_FD_153260 | JGI IMG/M metagenome (GOLD analysis project Ga0207030, IMG submission 153260) | Enriched cells from forest soil in Barre Woods Harvard Forest LTER site, Petersham, Massachusetts, United States -... | ecosystem: Environmental > Terrestrial > Soil > Temperate forest >... | reverse complement strand
GTTTAAAACCTAATCTTAAGAGCTTATCTGAATTTACTCGATAAGAACGTGGGTCGTTACTTTCAGTAATGTTTATGTTTACGCCGGTAATTTCAGCAACATGCTGAGCAATTTCTAAAATCGATAAATTTTCAAAACCAGCATTGAATATTCCTGATGTTTTATTCGAAAGTAAAAAAACATATAAATCGGTAATATCATCAATATGTATATTAGGTCGCGTTTGAGCTCCACCAAAAACAGTCATCAAACCTTTTGTCAAAGCTTGCATAGTCAGCATGTTAACTGAAACATCTAAACGCATTCTTGGAGAATAACCACATACCGTTGCTGGTCTTATAATTTGTACTATCATATCATTGACATAACTTAGCATGACACGCTCAGAAACCATTTTATTTTTGTTATATTCAGAAATGGGATTCAGAAGCGTATCTTCTGTCACATGAAGCTCATCACTTACGCCATACACACTGCCTGATGAAGCATAAATAAATTGTTTTACGCCATTTTTTACGGCTTTATCTGCCAATTGCATGGTAGCCAATGCTCCCACTTCCCAGCTTAACTTTGGATCCAATTCACTACAGGGATCATTAGCAACTGATGCTAAATGGATAACTACTTCTACATTTTGGAACCAATGATTTTGTGAATCTCTAATGTCAGCTTTAACAATTTTTAAATTTGGATGTGATTGTAAAAAATTTCCAAACCACATCACATCAATAACAGTTACTTCATGCCCCATAGCAAGTAATTTTGGAACTAATACACTGCCTTTATAGCCACATCCACCCGTCACAAGAATTTTCATCAACACACTCCATGAGCTTTATATCGTTGTAACACCAACAACTTCCTGAAATGACCCCTCAGCGGTAACTTGCCCTTTCTCCAATCTAAATAACACATCACAATGCTCAACTGTTGTTAGACGATGAGCAATAACAATTAAGGTTTTATTTCCTTTTAATTGTTTGATGGTATTTATCACTTCTTTTTCTGTTTCATTATCTAATGATGAAGTTGCTTCATCCATAATAATGATATCTCGCTCATGATAAAATGCACGTGCCAATGCGACACGCTGGCGTTGACCACCCGACAGTCGTACGCCATTCTCACCTATTAATGTATCTAGCCCATCGGGTAGTTGATTAGCAACCTCTGACAATTGCGCCATTTGAATAGCATTAAAAACTTTAGCCTCATTTATATCTTCATCAACAACACCTAACGCAACATTACGACGTAAAGTATCATCCAATAAAAAAATAGACTGTGGAATATATGCAAAATTATTTAACCATTCTCTGAGATTTTTAACTGGCTTTTGGTCAACTAAAAGTTGGCCACGTTGTGGCTCTAAAAAACCAAGTATTAGGTTGACTAAAGTACTTTTACCTGCACCTGATGGTCCAATTAAGCCTATTGATTGACTTCTGGAAAGCGTAATACTTACATTGTTAAGTGCAGGATGATTTGATTGCGGATAGTTATAACTCACGTTATTTAGCTGAAAACTACAAAATGCTAACTTGGTTTTATCTTTTGTTAGAAATGATTTATTTTTCTGGGCGCTGTCGGTAAGTATCTCAAGCTCAATTAAATCATCATAAACTAATTTTGTTTGATATGAATATCCTCTAAACTGATTAATACACCCTAGAATTTGAGTCACAGTAGGTAAGAGTCGCGCACCTGCTGCCGCAAACATACCAACCATAGCAACTACATTAGCCATAGGCAAGCCTACTGCAATACCTCCCACGCTCAGTCCCACAACAAAAATAGCAATCATGTTTTCAATTAAAAATCGGGGAACTTGTTGTAATGCAATTAGAACACCTACAGAATCAGCATATTTACGTGAAACTTTATTTAGCATATCAAGGAAATAATACTCTCTTCCTAGTACTCGAACCTCCGTCAGCCCACGCAATCCATGATGAATACTTTTAATCATTTCAGCATTAGATAAAGCTACAATCTTGCTTAAGTGAGACATTCTGCGCTTGACGAATAAATCAAATATCAATCCGACTAGGAAGAACATTACCGCCAAGAAGCTTGTGACTAATGGATGTAAAATTGACAAAAACCCTAATATACAAAAAACTATTAGCCCACTCGAAAGCAGGTTTAACACAGGCATTAGTACATTCGTAATATGATTGTTTATATTGTCTTGAATCCTAGAAATCAAATAAGCAGAATTTTTCTGGAGATGATAAGAATATGGCGCAAATTGGTAAGCTGTCATCATTCGACTTTTCAGTCGAACAGAGAGCGACTGACAGAATAAAACTATTCTTGTTTGTATTACTAAAGTCAATACTGCTTTAATGATAAAAGCACAAACTACAAGTAACCCAAAAATTATAATTAATTTTTTTTCTGAAAGACTCTGCAGAAAAACAAAGAAGTGAGGAATTTTTTGCAAAAATAGAGAAGGATTTGTAAGCAAAGCCAGAAAAATACCAACCAGAGCAACACCTGCTACGTCTAACATTGATGATAGCAAAAATGCAAGAATCAAAATAGGTAGTCTTTTCTTTGCTTGTGCATCCAACAAATAAAAAAATTGTTTACTATATTCACTTATACGCAAAAGACATATCCAGAAAAATTAAGGGTTAATAGGACTAAACACGCTACCGCCCTACGAATTACAAAATGCTCGCATAACCTGTAAGATAAAAGACATTAATGATAACGAAGTCTAGCTAAGACTTGAAAAATGTCAACATGTGATTACCATCGCGATCGACCTCGCCTTGATTCTATACATATCCTGTTGTCATTCTCAAATTAGAGAGTTAACCAATACTTTATCAACACGGAGTTCGCTAGTAAAAGGCCTCACACTATTTAATTTCGAAGGATCAAAACTCCATCGCAATATTTGCCCAACAATTGAAGACCCTTTTATTGACGATTCGGAATCATTTAGCAAATCATGGCTATCTTACAGAAGATTGACAATTATACTTACTAAGATAAACTCCGCATAGCATGAAGCTTAACCATATCGCACCTGTTTGCAGTCAGGTATTTACGAACTTTATCTACATGGATTTGTTCTTAATGATCAAAAAATACTCTTCTTACCTTGAGTGCAAGGGCTTATATGGTTTTCTCAAATTAGTATCAATATGTTTTTTAGCGGTGCCAATTGCTGTAGGTATAGCTGCAATTTCGCCATGGATAAAGTGTAGGCTAGTAAGATTATTTTCTTATCGGATTGGGCACTATGCTCTTAATACTGAATTATTGCTTTGTGCATTAGATCTTGACTTATTCAAAGCAAAAGATCGTGTGAATAGATTTTTTTATTGCGTTCCAGAAACTCCTTTATGTAACAAACAACTACATTTAATGTGGAAAAGAACAATCAAAATACTACCTTTTTCATATTTATGGTATCGCGTCGATCGTTTATTAATGCTATTTCTTGGAAATACATATCAAAATGACCCATTTAAAATAGCATTTGAATCTTCTTATGGTGATAAGGATATATGGGGTTTATTTAATAAAATAAAAAAGTGTCATATATCATTTAGAGAGAATGAAAAAAGTAAAGCGCAAATAATTTTGAATAAAATGGGAATCCCATCAGGCGCTAAATTCATATGTATATTAGTTCGCGACTCAGGTTATTTAAGTAGTCATTTGCCTAATTCAGATTGGTCTTACCATGATTATAGAGATGCCGATACTGATAACTATCAGAAAGCAGCTAAATATTTAGCTAAACAAGGTTACTATGTGCTACGAATGGGTAAGTATGTAAAAAAGGAATTTCATATAGACCATGATCGTGTAATTGATTATGCAAACAGTCCTTTCCAGTCTGACTTTATGGATATTTACCTAAGTGCCAATTGCTTTTTTATGATGACTACAAGTTGCGGTTTAGATTCAGTAGCCAGAATATTTAGACGACCAATTTTAGTAACAGATTTTCCCTTGCCTGACTTTATTAGTAGTTATCGTTGTCACATATTTATTCCCAAAAAAGTTTATGACACTAAAAACGGTAAATTTTTAACTTTTAATCAGATTTATCAAGATAAAAATTTATTTACTAATAAACAGTTAATGATGGAAGTTTGGCAAAATAAAGGCTGGAAATTTATAGATAATTCCGCAGAAGAAATTTTAGAAGCAGCAAAAGAAATGTTACAGCAGATGACACTTCAAACTAATACTATTGAACAAGTCAATTTACAAGAAGAATTCTGGAAAAGTTTTCCAGTCGAATTAGTTAGCTATATGAGCTCATATAGAGATATTCCTAGTCGATTAGGAACATCGTTTTTGGAAAGTAATAATCACTTGTTAAATTAATTAAACATTATGGAAAAATATTTACTTCTCACTCCTTACTCTACACTTGAGCACATCCAACACCATAAAAAAATTTATCAACCCGAAGCTGAGTAATGCAATACATTCCTCAGGACATCAACCTGAAGGACTCTAGTCCACATTTATATTGCATATTTTTGTAATTTAAAGCCCTAATTATTACTGGAATGCCTCTTCCCTCACAGGCGTATTAACTTGTATATTCTTTACTACCTTTTTTCCAATAATACTATTGAAATATTTTGGCGGAAGCCCGAAACCAGGCCGTACGCTTCGTATTGCATCTTCAGTTATTACATCTCCCGCTTTCAACTCCTTCACAAAATACAACGATCGACGGTATTTTACGTTACCCTGTTCGCTTGACTTATGATTATAATTTACTTCGCCTATAGCTTCCCAAGCTGTACGTGCGCCTTTGCAGAGCGCTGCTAGCTCCAATGGCTCAAGAGAAAAACTATCATCGGGCCCACCTCCTTTGCGATCAAGAGTAAAATGTTTTTCAATAATTGATGAACCCAATGCCACGCTCGCAATTGCAGTTGTATTATCCAATGTATGGTCTGACAACCCTACAACCACGCCAAATCGTCGCATCATGTCGGGGATTGTAAGCAAGTTATAATCACTGGCAGGAGCGGGATAACCGCTAACACAATGAAGAAGAGCAAGCTGTTTGCAGCCACCTTCATATGCAGCATTGATCGCTTCTTGTGTTTCGTCAGCATCGGCCATACCAGTAGAAATGATCATGGGCTTACCCGTACTGGCGACGTATTTTATCAAAGGTAAATCGATCGCTTCGAACGAAGCAATTTTGTAGGCTGGGGCATTGAGATCTTCAAGCAAATCAACAGCAGTGTTATCGAAAGGACTACTAAAAATTGTTATATTATGCTTACGGCCATGCTCAAATAGAGGAGCATGCCACTCCCAGGGCATATGCGCTTCGTGATATAAATCATAGAGTGTTCGCCCACCCCATAGTCCGCCGTGAATAAGAAATTCCTCGTTGTCACAATTAAGAGTAATCGTGTCAGGACGATAAGTCTGCAGCTTAACTGCATCAGCACCCGCCCTCTTTGCTTCTTCAATAATACGGCATGCGGTTTCAAACTTGCCATTATGGTTGGCAGAGAGCTCAGCAACAACGTAAGGAGGCATGCCTGACCCTATCTGGCGACCAGCAATTGAAATTTGATTTGAGATATTTTTCATTTATACGAATCCTTTTCGAACATATTCACATGTAAGATCCCAACCTAAATTTGCAACAACATCCACTATTGAGAGATGCGAGAGAAAGTCAGCTACTCCTTTCTGCAAATAAGGATGAGGAATGTAGTCCTGGAAACGCAGCGCAGCAGGCGAATGCTCTGCGAATCCATCTTCTTTCAAATATTGAGCCGATCCTACAGGAGACAAATATTCCTGCGCGCAAAACTTTTTACAAAATTCACTCAACCGTTCAGACCGCACTCCCTCTATCCCAAGCTCACTCGCACAGTGTAAACGTGCCGTCAGTTGAAGATGGGCTGCTATAAAACTAATGATTGACTGGTTGAGCTCAGCTAGACGAGAAACCGTCAGCGCTAAGAGATAATCAATTATTTCTCGAGCATCAGAATAATAGGGGTGGCGCGCATAATTCAAAGCAAACCCACGCGCCAGCTTATCTCGCCATGGCTTAGCATCTAACACCTCTGTTTCTGCTATAGTCTGCGATAGATGTGCGTGACGCACAGGGACAGTGACCCAATGTGCCAGCCCGCCTATCACAAGGCGATTCCGCGTTTGCCACGATTGTTTTTCTAATTGAACATCGTCAAGAAAAACAAAATCATCCGCCTGAGCCATCAGATTAAAATACCCAGCCCAAGGGAGAAATGTTGGCTGCATGATGACTAGGCATTTAGTCACTTGGGTCTTTCACCAATTTTTCTTGCTGGGCTACCAACATATATACCCCAAGGCTCACAATTTTTATTTACAAAACTCCCAGCACCTATCACACAACCTTCGCCAATCGTTACAGGCATAATAATGGAGCGCGCGCCAATATAAACATCATTACCAACTTCTAGACGACCACCCAGCACTTTAGACTCACCGTCTTTCATTCCATCCACCATTTTGAGTCCAGCCGCATGTGAATATGTCGCTGATAAAAAAACAGTTCCCGGACCTGTTGAAACACGATCTCCAATGATCGTTAATCCACCACCCCAAATAGTCGTATGGGGTTGCACATCTGTATACTCACCAATTTTCACTCCTTCACCCGCGAAGATGAATACAAAATCACGGATTTTAGAATGACTCCCAAGATCTACAACATGAGGAAACGCTATCTTAGCCATAGGATAAATTTTTACATTCTCACCACACGACCTTAACTTATCCCTTACATTTTCACCCATTAACTCAATGCCGTCCAAATTATACATTTTTATTTTCTCTCCAATTCCAACATGTTCTTCCGTTTATCAACCAAGTATTCATATCTCTTGAGATCGAATTCTTTTTTATAATCCAGTAACATTTCCTTAAATGAATATTCCGGACTCCAGCCCAACTCTCGCTTCGCTTTACTATTATCATAAAGAAAAGCATCCATTCCATTCGATTTTTCAGGGAACTCAACAATTTCGGGTACCGTACTCGAGCCCCAAAATGTCTCTGCGATAAGTTCAGCTTGTCTGCGTAAAGTGAGATATTGTCCAGACGTGATATTGTATAGACCAGAAGCATCAGGACTTTTGATTGCAATAACAAATGCTGACACCACATCTTTAATATAAATAATATCTCGACCCACTTGACTATCCCCCCAAACTTCGAGAGGTTGAGAAGCTATCGCTTTTTCAATGAAAAGTTGAAACCCTGTTTTAATAGGTTTTCCATCTTTAAAAATTTCAGTATGCGGGCCATAACCATACACTGGTGGTAATCTAAAAATAATACCTTTCAAACCATACTGCGCCTGATAGTGTGTAACACAGTCTTGAGCACAACTCTCAGCAATGCTAAACATAGCATATTCACCATTATATTTGATCGCTCTGCCATCTTCTTCACGAATGGCCTTATTGGCTTTCCACAATCCTTCCGTGTTTCTATGTGAGCTAGCATATATAATTTTCTTGACCTGGCTTGTCCTACAAAATTCAAGAATATTTAAAGTACCTACTACGTTGACATCAATATAGTTTCTTGGATCATACTGACTTTCTGCTATATTGGCCGGCTGAGCTGCTGCTAGATGAATCACAGCGTCATAGGATATTTTTTCTAGTTTTTCAAATTCACCCTTCTTTGTTATATCGATTTTGAGGTAAGGTATCTGTTTGTTCGCATAATATTCTTGACCAATATCAGTAATATCAGATGCAACCACCTCATAATCCTGATTCAAAAGCTGATCGATAAGATATGTACCGATAAATCCAGATGAACCAAATACGAGAATTTTTTTAATACTCACAATACAGTACCCTCTATTTTAATCAACCATCTGAAATTTTTTTTTAAACTGATTTTATTATTGAAAACAAACTCAAATTTATTTTCTTAAAATAGCATATCCAAATCCGGATCTTCCGTAACCATTCCCACAATAAAGCATATAAATTTCTTCTTTATGCTTGAAAACATGAGGATAACAAATCATTTCGGAATCCCAACCATCTGACGATAGCTCTATTCCAGCTTTATCATCCATTCTATTAAATTGATATCCATCATTAGATTCAGCATATCCCATATTGTATCCACCACTTTCTATTGCATAACAAAACCACATTCTGTAAATACCATCGTCTTTAACAATAGAAGCTCTGGACACTCTGGTTTCTTTATCATTTTTATACGTTACAGAAACAATTCCGTCTCTTTTCCAGTGAATTCCATCTGTAGATTCGGCATATTTAATATTGTATCTAGGCAACTCTTCATTAATCCAATAATCTGCTGAGTCATACCACATTCTCCAAATACCATTCTCAATGATAATGCAAGAAATAACTAATATGGTGTAAGGCTCACTATCCGTTCTATCAATAATAGGGGATCGTGAATATCTTGAAAAAGTTATCCCATTATCAGTACTGATTGCCAAACCCGAGACCTCAGCAGCTCTTACCTTTGAGCCTTTGTTCCAGCCCATAAAGTAGAAATATTTTTTTCCTTCATGATTGACCATCCACGTAGGAGAAACACCGTTATCATCAAAACTCCCAAGTTTACCGATATCTAAAACCGGCGATTCTGACAAACAAAGAATATCGGATGGATCTTTAATATCAATTTCAACAAATCCAGTTCTTGAAATATTTGATTTATCTCTGCCAGAAAAATACACCTTAAAGATATCATCTTTAACATGGTCAGCAACTGGAAGCATCCCGTGAGTTTCAACCCAATCATACTGGCCTTTTGGCAAAAATATTTGCCCTTTCTTTTCCCATTTCATAACGTCTCAGCTAATTTAATATTGCATTAATTATTTCATCTTTCCCTTCGCCAATTTCCATTGATTGGATAAGTGGGTCATCTGGAAATACGAAAGATTTATTTTTAATTATTAAAGGTAATTTATAAAGATCATCCAAACCTAAAGTAGGTAAAACATCAGCATACTCTTTTCGTTGAGGTTCATTCTGATGAAATCCGACTACAGGCGTTCCAACAACTAAAGCCTCAGAAAACGACAAGCCTGGGGAGGCAAATACAACATCACTTTTATACATCTCTTCAGCAACATTAGTTATGTTGTTAACTATACTTACTTTACTCTGAGAGATTTTATTTTTATCCAATATACTACTTAATTCTTTAGTGTGATTAAAAGCCGATCCCAGAACAAGCAGAATATTAAACTCAAAATCAATTTGAAGAAGCTCTCTCAAAACAAATGTAGACAAATTAGCTGGATCAGATCCACCAAACATCAACATAATATTTTTTATTGTATCATTATGAGTTTTGACCTTCTTTTTAAAAGCATAAAACTCAGGTCTCAACAACCAATATTTCAGCCCAAAAAACTCAACTCTACCTGTTAAATAATTTTTATTGACTATATTCTTAAAGTTACTACCAAAATCTGGAAAAACTGCAATATCTGCATACCTATTTGCTTCAGTTAGGTTGGTAGATATTATTAGTTTTATCTTCAATATTTCTTTAATTTTAGCAGCAAAACAGGGCGACACATCCAGCTTGTCAAAAATTATCCGATCTGGCTGATCGAGCTGTAGCTTTTCAAAAATCAGCTCGTCATGATCAAAATGTTCAACATCATAACCAGATGAATGGATAAATTGACATATCCCTTCATCGCTTTTGGTCATGAAATTAATACGTAACGATTTACTTGATTGCTCTTTTAAAGCATTTGCCAAAGTTAGGGATTGGTATACGTGCCCTAAGCCTAGTTCATTATTTCCATCTGTGATAATTGCTATCTTCATATCAATACATACTAATGAAAAAATGAATATAAGGTATCATATAGCGGACGAAAAATTCAGCATTTCTTTCAGTCTCTTCAACACATTTGGCATCTCTAAATTTTCAATCAATGAAATCGCATGTAATGTTTCATCTTCCACATTATAGTACGACCTTTTTTGCACTACACTTTTGTTCATGCTAAACAACCATGGCTTTAATTTAAATAAAGCTAAAATCTCTGAAAGACCAATAGACGCCTTCATATCCTTATAGTAATCAAAAACACAGCACATTAGAATATAATCTAAATCAGTATCTACAGTTAAACGAAGCTCTGAAATATCTTTATATTCATTCGCTGGAAGCATTTCGATATCAAAAAGCTCAGGATGGTGTCTAATAAACGAAGTAACATTCTCTCTATCAGTTTGCAATGTCGCTTTTTCATATGCCTTTGTTAGAGCATGAAAACTAAAAACTTCCACATCAAGACCCAGCGGATACCCAAACGTTGTCAAATAATCTTTTTTATTTGCAACGTACTGACGGTAGGCATTAAGCACAACGTTAGCATCCACACAGGGATTATCCGCTGTAAATCGAAAAATAGTATGAAGATTGTTTTCTTTAGCGGCAAGATAGTAGCGCTCAAGGACATCCTCTTCACTTCCACGAAACAAGATAACGTGCTCTCCATATTTTTTTATTATATGCTCACAAATTAAGTCATCTTTGCTATTTACAGTTGTAGCAAGCACTAATTTATCTATGAAATTTATAGAAAGTAATGACCCTATCAGTTGATCGATGAGTAATTTTTCAGATCCATATGGCAAAGATTTTAGGACCTTACCGGGTAATCTGGTCGATCCCATCCTTGCTTGAATTATTGCACCTATCATCATTTAACCTTCAAATTACTAACACTTACAATGCGAGCATGCGCACAAAAAATTACAACAACAATCAAATAACAGTCCAGCCACCATCAACAGCAATATTTTGCCCGGTAATAAAATCAGAGGCACTGGAACTCAAAAACACAAACACCCCTTGAAGATCTTCTGGTTTACCTATTCGTCCGAGCAGACTTTTTTTTGATAGATTTTCAATAAATCCCTTACTTTTTTGAACCTCTTCACTTGGAAAAGCACCTGGTGAAACAGTATTCACTAAAATATTATGTTGCCTTAAAGAACTGGCAAAATACTTCGTCAACTGAATGACACCGGCTTTAGCTGCTCCATAACCAGGATGATTCGTATACTGCTCAAAGCCGGAGTAGATATTAAAATCCGGGGCAACTATGCCATACATAGATGAGACATTAATGATTTTACTTATTTCATTTGTCTTGAAGTAAGGAATAATTTCACGAATACATCTGTAAACAGAAGTTAAACATCCATCTATGGAATATTGCCAGTCTGTATCGCTTATCGGTTCTGAACCCCTACCCTGAAGATAAACCGCATTATTAACAAGAATATCTAACCTATTATACTTTTTAAGAACAGCTTCATAGCCTCTTGCTATGCTTTCAGTGCTGGAGATATCACATTCTTGGAAACAAACATTTAAATTATTTTTATCATCAAAAGCTGCTTCAAATTTATCTTTATTTTTACCCAAGACAACTACCATTGCCCCAGCCTTGCTTAATGCAGATGTAATGCTTTTACCTAAATGCCCATAACCACCTGTTACTAATGCAACCTTATCTTTTATCGAGAACAAATTCATTATGCAAACTTCCATCTACTAGGATCAATAATCGAAAGATCATGAGATTCAAATTGCCTAAAATCAATTTCGTCTATCTGATCTGAATTCACTGCCGCCAGACATTCTTCGAGCTGTCGCTCGTTTAGAACACCAACTAGAATTCTATCGACCTCGGGAATCCGTTTAATAAAACTTAATGCCAACGCCATTTTTGACAAGCCCGCACGCTTAGTCACATCCTCGATTAAAGAAAATTGTTTATGAATACTATTAAATTTAGCAGGCAACGTTTTAATATCAGCAAGCAAAGTACCTTGAAGAAAAGCTGATCGCACATGTATTTCTACACCTTCATTTTTTAGCTTTTGTAATATACCGGATGTTACCACTCGCTGATCTAATAAATTTAACGGTACTTGAACTAAATCAATAGGATATTTTTGCGTAACTTTCAACACAACATCTGGTGAATAAGCCGAAATTCCAATTTTAGCAACACAATTGCTTTGTTTGAGCGCTTCAAGCTCTGAAAAAACACGCTCTCCGCCAGGGAGTAACAATTCCATAGCATCATGCACTAAAATTCCATAAATTTTGTTTCTTCGAAGCCGCATGAATGACTGGTCAATTCCTTTTTTTAAGCGTTCTATCTCCTTATCCCCAATACGTTCATTACCTAAACCTACTGTTTTAGTCACAATTCTAAAGGAACGCTCCTCAGTTACATATCGCCCAAGCAATTCCTCGGAGATACCATAGGCACTTGCTGTATCTAATAAGTCAATTCCTGATGTAAACGCCCTATCCATTATTTTCTCAACAGAAATCAAGTCAGGCTGACCATCCGTATTTGTGATGCCATATGGCATACCCCATTGAACGGTTCCTAAGGCTAATTTGACATTTGATAAAATCATACCTGCAAGGCCTTACGAAGCAACTCGACAACCTTAGCTTGCTGCGTATCTCCAAGACCAAAAAACAAAGGAAGGGTAAGTGCATTTTCATAATATTGTTCCGACACTCTAAATTGTCCCGGATGAAAATTCATGCGCTGATAATAAGGCTGGGTGTGAATTGGAATATAGTGAACATTGACAAAAACACCTTCCGCCCGCAAATATTCAAATAACTTGCACCTATCTAACGGTGAATGTAATGGATCTATCTGAACAACATACAAATGAAAGGCAGAATAACAATCCTTCTCCTGAAATGGCAAAACCAAGGGAAGATCTATGAGCACTTCATTATATACAGACGCCAAAACATGACGTCGCGAAACAAATTCATCCAGCCGCTCAAGCTGACTCAAGCCCAGGGCGGCCTGCATGTCAGTCATTCGGTAATTAAATCCAAGCTCTAACTGCTCATAATACCAAGAGCCCATGGAAGTATTTTGCATCTGTGGTGGATTACGCGTGATTCCATGCGAACGGAATAATTGCAACCGCTCAGTTAATTGAGGGTTATTTGTTAATGCCATACCTCCCTCACCCGTAGTGATAATCTTTACGGGATGGAAACTAAAAACAGTGATATCGCTGTAGGCACAACACCCAACAGATTGATTTTTGTATCTTCCACCGATAGCATGAGAAGCATCTTCAATAACTTTAAAACCATACTTCTGCGCAAGCTCGTATATCGATGCCATATCACAAGACTGGCCAGCAAAATGTACTGGCACAACTATTTTCGGCAATGTCCCAAGCTGCTCGGCTTGTGCAAGCTTTGTGGTAAGAGCTTCAACACTCATGTTATAAGTACGTGGATCTATATCAACAAAATCGACTCTAGCACCGCAGTAAAGCCCGCAATTTGCTGAGGCAACAAATGTATTTGGTGATGTCCATAACCAATCACCCGGACCAAGATCTAATGCTAGACAAGCAATATGCAAAGCACTTGTAGCAGAATTTACAGCTACTGCATATTTAGAACCTACCTTATCTACAATAGCCCGCTCAAAACGAGGCACAACTGGACCTTGAGTCAACCAATCAGATTGCAATACTTCAATAACAGCGGCAATATCTGCCTTATTAATGTCTTGCCGGCCATAAGGAATCATATAATATCCATTAGCTCTAATTTTCTGTATTGTAGAGGGCTGCGTCCCATCATATCTCGTTAATCATCTCTAAGAGCTGATGTTCTTTAAGCCATCGTTTATTGCTACCAGAATTATATTCGAAATTCATCTCTACAGGCTTACCTACTTCACCTAAACGGTTACAAGTAAAATCAGACTCATGAACGAATTGAATTGTAGGCTTAATCACATAATGGTCATGAAACTCCAACGTTAAGTGACTATCATCCGATGGGCACATTACTTCATGCAATTTTTCCCCAGGACGTATTCCAACAATTTTTGTTAACATCTGTGGCGCAAGAGCTTTAGCTAAATCCACCATTCCCATCGAAGGAATTTTAGGAACAAAAATCTCTCCACCTTGCATTCTTTCAAAGTTTTTTAAAACAAACTCCACGCCTTGCTCTAACGTAATCCAAAATCGTGTCATTCTTTCGTCAGTAATAGGTAAGTGATCAGCGCCCATTTCTATTAATTTTTGAAAATAAGGAACAACAGAACCTCTAGAACCCACTACATTTCCATAGCGCACTACAGAAAACGCCGTCTCTTTATTGCCAGTTAGATTATTTGCAGCTACAAAAAGTTTGTCAGATGCTAGTTTTGTCGCACCATATAAACTAACAGGCTTAGCAGCCTTATCTGTAGATAATGCAATTACTTTTTTAACATTATGATGTAACGCTGCTTGAATAACATTTTCAGCACCATAAATATTGGTCTTAATGCATTCCATTGGATTATATTCAGCAGCAGAAACTTGTTTTAAAGCGGCAGCATGAATAACATAATCAACCCCATCCATTGCCATTTTAAGCCGATCCAAATCTCGCACATCACCAATAAAATATCGCATGGAGCTTTGATAAAATTCTTGAGACATCTCGTACTGTTTTAACTCATCACGAGAATAAATAATGATCTTTTTCGGCTTGTATTTCCGTAATATTACTTCAGTATATTTTTTGCCAAAACTACCCGTCCCACCGGTTATTAAAATAACTTTGTCGTTAAACATATTCATCCTAAATTAAAATATCTTGATAAAGATAATCCATATTAAGCAACCCATAACTGAGGTTAGCTACTATAGCCCGTTTTGAAAATTAAAAAAATAAAAAATTGTTAGCACTTGTGATATGCAAATAAGAATTCGATTTATATAAGTCACCTAGAAATATGAAAATTGTCAATTTAAAGTTTTTTTCTTTACAATGACACTTAAATTCACTCTGGCTTGAAGGATACTGCCTCATGGTAAAAATATTAATCACAGGTGCTACTGGATTTATAGGTAATCATCTTATCCAACATCTTCTACAAAAAAACGTCACCATCCGAGCACTCATTCGAGATACTAAAAAATCTACTAATCTACCAAAAGAAATAGAAATTGTTGAAGGGGATTTAACAAATGCAGATAGCTTACATGGTATTTGCACTGGCATTGAAACCGTCTATCACTTAGCTGGCTACGCGCACGCCTGGGCAGATAATAACCCAGCTTTTACGAATCAACATAACTCTATCAACTTACAAGGCTCGAAAAATATTCTAAACGAAGCCATACGGTCAAATGTTAAAAAATTTATTTTTTTCAGCAGTGTCAAAGCGGTTCGAGATAGTGAGCAATGTATTGACGAACAATACATATCTCCACCCAATTCACCTTACGGAATAGCAAAAAGAGAAGCTGAAAAATGGATTCTTGATACTGCTAAGACACATAAGATACATGCCTGCATCTTACGCCCATCCCTTGTTTATGGCCCAGCATGGAAAGGTAATTTAGATAGTATGCTTCGTAGCATTGATCGCGGATACTTCCCCCCTCTGCCCGAAACACATAATCGACGCTCCCTCATCAGCGTAACCGATATTTGTCACGCTGCCTTATTAGCAGCCGATAATCCAAAAGCGAATGGTCAAATTTATTTTGTAACAGATGGTCAATATTACTCTACTCGTGAGTTGTATGTATTGATGCGCCAAGCCCTGGGAAAACAAGTCCCAAGATGGCATGTTCCATTGTGGTTTTTTAAGGTCCTCGCATCGATCGGGGATATAGGGAAAAAAATGACAGGTCGTCGCTTACCATTTAACTCAGATGCAATGTCAAAATTATTTGGCTCAGCCCAGTATGATTCTCAAGCTATTCAGCGTGACTTAGGCTTTAAACCAAACTATGATTTACAAAAAATGCTACCCGATATTATTGCAGCTTACCGAAATCAACTTACATAAGAAATTTATGGAATTAAAATTGACAGGAACTTTATTGTCTTATATTGAAGTTATTGCTGGCAGCTTAGTCATTTTTTTGTTTTCTGCATTATTCACAGGGACAACACGTCTTTATGCAATAAAAAAATCCATTCTGGATATTCCCAATGAACGCAGCTCTCATGCTATTCCAACTCCTCGCGGTGGCGGCATCGCAATTGTTCTGACATTTACTTTCGTTCTTTTCGGGTTGAAGTGGGCAAATTACATTCAGACAAATTTATATCTAGCACTGATAGGCGGCGGAATAACGATAGCCACCACAGGCTACTGTGATGACATTTATTCTGTCAGCGCAAAATGGCGCATTTTACTTCATAGCTTAGCAGCAGCATGGGCACTCTATTGGATGGGAAGCTTTTCCTTTTTAACTTTGGCATCACCACACATATTACTAGATATAGTTAACTATACATTAACTGCAATAGGTATTGTTTGGTACATTAATTTTTACAATTTTATGGATGGAATCGATGGTCTTGCAGGTAGTGAAGGAATGTTTGTTGCTATGGGAAGCAGCATAGCATTATGGTGGACAGGCGCACCTTATTTAGCACTAGTCATGAGTTTATTAGCTGCATCCATCGCTGGATTTACAATCTGGAATTGGCCGCCTGCAAAAATTTTCCTAGGTGATGTTGGGAGCGGATATTTAGGTTATATTTTTGCTGTTTTAGGATTATATACAGCCAACAACAATATTTTACCTATTACGTTTTGGTGGGTGATGTTAGCAATATTTATTTGTGATGCGACGTTCACTTTGTTATATCGAATGTATCAGGGCAAAAAATGGTATAGCGCACACCGAGAGCACGCATACCAACATTTAATTTCTTTTGGTGCCAATCACAAACGAGTGACTACAAGCATATTAATCATTAATTGCTGTGTATTACTACCCATTGCATTCACACTGCTTCAATGGCCAGCTGCATCTAAACTATGCTTAAATATTTTAATCATTTGTCTATTTCTAACTTGGATTAAAATAAAATCGTTAGCAGTGCCCTCTCGCAATTTCTAAGGTCACCTTACTCACCTCAACCAACTCATCCACCGAAATAGGTGACGCTAAACCATTTACAATTGCGCCCACAAACGCCTGAGCACAAGCCAATTGACCCTTATCCTGTCGCCATAAATTCATCTTGGTAAACCCAGACCAACCCCACCCGAGCAATTTGCGAAAATTATCTAGCTGTAAAATTTTCCCCGAAGTAAATATTTCTAATCGTTCTTTAGGAAAACCTTTATGACCATTTGCCAAATAATGAATCGTACCAAATGATCCATCAGCAAAAGAAAGCGTAATAGTAACTTTATCATCAGTGACAGAGGTGTTGCCCATTCTAGTTACTTGAAAATCTGCAATGGGTGCTGCTGCCAAGAAACGCAAAAGATCAATAAAATGGCATGCTTCGCCAATCACTCTTCCGCCGCCTACAGATGCATCCTGCGTCCAATGATTCGATGGAATGTCACCTGCATTCACAGTCATGATAAATGTTTTGGGTTCATTCACTGTGTTTAATAATTTTTTAATTGTTTGAATATGAGGAGCAAAACGTCGATTAAACCCTACCATCAACTGTAATGAAGGATTTTTTGAGATGAGCTGTGAAATCTCGTGCAGTTCATTGAAAGTAAGACACAGCGGCTTTTCAACAAACACATGTTTATTTGCTTTAATACTTTCACAAACAAGCTGAGCGTGATTATTATGTCTTGTGGCAATAACAACAGTATTAATTTCCGGGTCTGAAAAAATGCTTTGTACGTCTGTTGTTGCTGCGTCAAATCCAAATTTTTTTCCGACATGAATACCATTCATCCCACCATTGCAGGCAATTATCTTTAAATGAGCATTTGTTTTTTTGAATGCCGGAATTAATATGCGACTGGCATAATTGCCTGCGCCTATCATTCCAATACAGACTTGGCTTGTTTTTTTTGACGCTACTGTCGATTTCAGCGTGATCGTTTTAGAACGCGAAGCAGTATTCGCATTATTATGATAATCCAAGATAATACCGATTGGATGACTATTATCATTTAAATGTTGATAAGCTTGAAGCGCATCATCAAAAGCAAAACGTTTAGAAACGAGAGAAGTCACATCAACATGTTGACTAGCAAGCATATCTAAAAATGCTTCGAAGTTTCGTTGCGCAGTCCAACGCACATGCCCCAGAGGATAGTCATGCCCTTCTTCTTCATAATGAGAATCATATCTGCCTGGGCCATACGAGCAAGAAACTTGAAACGAAAGTTCTTTTTCGTAAAAATCGGCACGAGACAATTCCAATCCCGTCACACCGACTAAAACAATACGTCCTTTTTTACGGCACATGGTTGCTGCTTGATGAACAGGTTCACTGCTTTGCGTTGATGCTGTAATTAAAACCCCATCGACACCTCGCCCTCTTGAGAAAGCATGTGCTTTTGCAATTGGATCTTCGCCTAATGAAAGATTGACCGTGTCAGCACCAAACGAAGCAGCAAGTTCAATTTTTTTTGTGTCAAAATCAATTCCTAGCACACGACAACCTTGCGCACGAAGTAATTGTACAGTCAATAATCCAATCAAGCCCAAACCAATAACAACAAAAAATTCCCCCAACGTAGGATTTGCTAAGCGAATGCCTTGCAAAGCAATAGAACCTATCACAGTAAATGCAGCCTCTTCATCCGAAACAGAATCTGGAATTTTGCAGCAAAGATTTTTAGGAATACATACAATTTCTGCATGAGAACCATTCGAGATAACACGGTCACCAACCTGGAAGCTTTTCACTCCCGACCCAACTTCTAATATTGATCCAACGTTACAATATCCCAATGGCAACTTCTGATCTAACTTATTTCGCACAGCTTCTAATGTCGGCAAAATACCATCTGTTTTCATTTTATCGACAACCATTCTAACCTTATCAGGCTGTTTTCGTATTTTCTGCAGGAGTGATGACTTACCAAAGTCAATCAACATTTTTTCAGTGCCAGGTGATAATAAGGAATAGCTAGTCTGAATTAATAAATGACCCGGTTTTACGTTTGGACAGGGAGTTTCTGCAAGCTCAGTTTCGCCTGTTTTTAAGGATTGTAAAATTCTCTTCATAAATATCCTTAGTCATTAAACTCAATGGTAGTTTGAAAAACTGCGGGCAGTGGCTGATAAACCTTGGTAACAATTTTTTTATTGGCAATCGATACATTAAATTCAGGGTGATAAGTACTCTCAACTAGCTGTGAGTCATTATTCATTTTTATGGAAGCAATTTTTAAACCAGATCTTGTCAATACATCAAATGAATTTGATTGAACTTGGTTGACCTGAATTTCAGGGTGAAAATGAAAATAAATATCAACTGCATGTATTCCCTCTCCAGTCACCGAGTCCTCAATCAAGAGTTTATTATTTTCAATTTTCCACAATCGAGTATGAATTATTTTATCCGCGTGATAATAACCATCATGAGAAGCCTTTAGAAGTAGAAAGTGATTTAATTTTTGTATTTTAATGTCACGCACTCGTGCTCTTCGTCCAACCCTAAAACTTTTCCAAACATGTGAAGAATTTTTATCATCTACAACCAATGTATTATGCGCATGCGTGCTACGCTGTCTCAAACGCTCATCACTCTCACTATAGGTAGATGTACCCGAATTAACAATCATTCTCTGTGAACCCAATGATAATTCAAAACTTAATACATCAGCATGACCATGACCAGGTTGATAGGACGCTCCTATATTGCCAATGTCTGCTAATAACAACATGTTATTTTTTTGAATTCGACAATAACCGCTTTGTGAAAAGCTTTGAACTGAATCAAGATTACTTAATTTATTATTCAGACCAAGCCGATTTGAATATTCATGAAGCTGACTTAAAGTCGGCGCCACATTAGCTGCAGCATCATTAAAAAAAGCAATGTCGCCATCTAAATGAGACATTGCTTGTAACCAAAAAAACATTTTCTTACATTGCTTTAGCCAGCACGCATCTATTTCTTTATCAAAGGTTTTGAAAATATTTATTACATCGAGTAAATCTTCTAAAATTATCGCATGATACATTGGACTTAATTCGAAATGTCCACCATCCTCCAGCACTTGAGCTTTCATTTGTTTATTATATAATTTCAGTCCTTTCTTAAACCATGCCTCAGATTCTTTACCGTTAAAAAATAGACCAGCAAACAATAAGGCTTTCGCATTTGCTAAAATATGGTTTCCTAATATATGGAACTCAATTCGCTTATTTAAATAACGACTTTGTAAATATAGACTATCTAACATTTCTTGGCTTGCGATATTCCCATTCAAAATCCATTTCACCCAGTTCACTACTCGAAGAGAAATAGGATACGGATCCCATCCACAACCATTGACAGGAGGATTTTCTTTTATCCATCGATGAATAATCGAAGCAGACCAACTACCTTCGTTTGAAAAGTTCTTTGAATTAACAAAATCAAAATAATGTAAGTTATACCTCCATAACTTCTCGTCACCAGTACCACTATTCCAGATATCTTTATCTGTTATATTTTTTTCTTGATTCAGAAAGGTTAGCCTATCTGGCAATGATAACTGTGGCAGTTCTAAAATAGGAAGCGTCCATTTTGCATTTACTTTTTTTTGGGATGCGTTGGTAGTAAATTTTATCCTCGGCCTTTTAAATCGAAAAACAAACTGACCATATAACTGTGTTAACTTAAGATACTTAAGAGTATGGTAATAAGTACTAGCTTTCATATAAAAATTTTTATTCATGATTATTTGGAACAGTCGTCAATGTTTGCTTGAGAACCAAGATAAAATTCTTGGCTTGTTGCTCACGACTAAAGTTGGGTGCTTTTTTATAACTATTCTTTGCTAGCACTTCAAGCTGGCCTGGATTTTCAAAAAAATGATTTATCGTGTGTGCTAATAATTTGGGATTTTCAGGCTCTACTGACACCCCCACGTTGTCATCCTCTACGATAGATACCGCAACACCAGCAGGCGCAGCGATAACAATAGGCAAGCCCATTCCCATAGCCTCAAAAATTTTAGAAGGTATGACTTCAGCAAACACAGGGGAATTTTTTAAATGGACTAACGCAATATGACATAAACTCCAAAAATCAGCTATTTTTTCTTTTGCTTGCGAAGGAACAAAACACACATTATTTAATGCTTTTTTTTCTGCTTCACGCATTAATTCATCACGAGCCGCTCCCGCACCTACAAATAAAAATTTAATATTGGGCTGATGCTTCAGCAGCTCTGCAGAGTGTAAAATATTTTCTAATGCATGAGCCATTCCATGCGTACCAATATAACCCACAACAAAGTGATCGGCAGTTATTTGATATTGTTTTGCAAGCTCTAACTCGGGTGGACGCGGATAGTAGCGCGTCATATCGACTCCGTTGATAACAACATGAATCTTATCTGCCGAGATATTTCTGGAGATCAAATTTTCTTGAAACGCAGGAGACAAAACAATTAGCGATGCAGCATGACGATATAAAAATAACTCTAGTTTTTCTAAACACCGAATGAGAAAACTTTCCTTCATAGCTCCAACGCCGATAATCGACGCAGGCCAAAGATCTGAGACTTCCATGACAAAAGGTAGCCGTCGAATTTTAGCAACAACCAATCCTGCTACTGCAGCAAAAAGACTTGGAGAAGTTGCCACAACAACATCAGGTTTTTGTTGGAACAAACCGGCTATAATGGCTGGAATCGTAAATGATATAGAATCGATTATTCGTAAAAAAAATCCTTTATTCGCAGCAATAAATGTTTTGATCCGAACAACTCGAATACCGTCTATATTTTCAACTTGATACCATTTATTTTTATACCCTTTAAACACCTTCCCTTCCGGAAAATTAGGAGTGCACGTAATCACTGTTACCTGATGCCCCCACTTAACCCAATAACAAGCTCGCTCATATACACGCGAAGCAGCAGCATTTCGTTCCGGAAAAAAATTATCAGTTAAAAATAAAATATTCATGCAGGAATCAGTGGCTCTTCTTTTATTTTGTGTGATGTTGATTTTAAAAATTGCTTTGCGCTAGCAAAATTCAGAACTGTTTTAGGATGGGAAAACTTTGTGATTAATTCATGAAATTCTTTATGATTTACCATCAGCACAACAATGTTTGCTGAAGCTAACGCTGTTTCAATTGACACCAATTTAAATTTTTTATTCTGAGAAAAAACATGAGGTAACTGACTCACATTTGGCTCAACAATTAAAAAATCATAATCAGCCTCTAATGCAAGCTGTCTCAAGATGTTAATCGTCGGACTTTCGCGAATATCATCTGTATCTGCTTTGTAAGTTATTCCCAAGCAAGCAATAACAGGTTTTGAAAAATCTTGCGCTGCATTTTTTATTTTTGTTGTTACAAAGTGTTCTTTTCTGTCGTTAACCTCTCGCGCAGCACGAATAAGCTTAGCTTCTTCATTCGCTGCATTGACAATAAACCAAGGATCCACAGCAATACAATGCCCACCTACACCCGGTCCAGGCTGCAGAATGTTAACGCGAGGATGATGATTCGCTAATTTTATCAATTCCCAGACATTAATATTTAATTTGTCACATATCATTGAGAGTTCATTTGCAAATGCAATATTAACGTCTCTGAAAGCGTTTTCTGTTAGCTTAGTCATTTCTGCTAATCGACAAGTTGTCGTAATGCATTCACCTATAACAAACAATTGATATAATGCTTTTGCCTTCATCGAACATTGCGCTGTCATCCCACCTATAATTCTATCATTTTCAATCAGCTCTCGAATGACTCTCCCAGGCATGACTCTCTCAGGACAATACGCAATATGAATATCACATTTTTCAGATTGATGCGGGAAAACAAGGTCATCTCTCAACTTTGCTAATTGATAGGAGATTTGCTCTGTTGTACCAACAGGCGAGGTTGACTCTAAAATGATGAGATCACCTTTTTTCAATACAGGCGCAATGGAATCAACCGCTGCCGTTACAAATGACAAATCTGGTTCGTAATTTTCTTTAAAAGGTGTTGGAACTGTAATTATAAATGCATCAGCAGACTCTGGAAACTTTGAGGCCTGCAAATACTCTGACTTCACAGCATCATGTACAATATCTTCAAGACCATGCTCAACAATATGCACCTTTCCAGAGTTAATCGTCGTAATGATATTCTCATTAATATCGACTCCGCGCACATGAATTGCCTTTGAAGCAAGCATTGCAGCAGTTGGTAATCCAATATACCCTAAACCTATTATTGCTATATTATTAAACACTATGCTCATGTTGTAATCTCTCTACTATTCGTTGCGCTGCTTTGCCATCGCCATAGGGATTCTGCGATTGACTCATTTGTTCATATATCATTTTGTTATCTAATAATTCTTCGATATGTCTAATGATTTCATCTTTGTTAACACCAACTAATTTTGCTGTCCCTGCCGCAATTCCTTCAGGTCTCTCAGTCGTATCTCGAGCAACCAGCACTGGCTTTCCTAACGATGGAGCCTCTTCTTGTATGCCGCCGGAATCCGTTAAAATGAGATAAGATCGCATCATTAAATAGACAAAGGGTAAGTATTCTTGAGGATGAATTAAAAAAATATTTTTTTTATTGCGTAATAATTTATCCACGGTATCAGAGATATTCGGATTTAAATGTACAGGATACAGAATCTGAACATCATTACGCTCAGACAAATGCAGCAATGCGCGACAGACTTGTTGCAAGCCATTACCAAAGTTCTCTCTTCGGTGCGACGTAATTAATATCAATTTACGATTTTTATCTAAAAAGTTAAATTGCTCAGCGATTGACGCAGTAATATGCGGATTTGAATCAAAATAGTTTACAGTCTCAAGCAACGTATCAATAACCGTATTGCCCGTCACGGAAATTTTTTCTTCCAGCACTTGCTCAGCTAATAAATTTTCTTTGGCCTCAAGAGTAGGAGCAAAATGTAAATTAGCAATACGTGTTGTTAACTGACGATTCATTTCCTCTGGCCAGGGAGAATAGATATGGCGAGTGCGCAACCCTGCCTCTATGTGCCCTACAAATATTTTTTTGTAAAATGCAGCAAGAGAACTTGCAAAAGTGGTGCTGGTATCACCCTGAACTAATACCCAGTCCGGCTTAAATTCAGAAAAAACCGATTCTAATCCACTCATCACCTTACGAGTAATACTAGTGAGAGTTTGATTGACTTCCATGATATCGAGATCGTAATGGGGAGTGATATTATAGAGTGATAATACTTGATCTAGCATACTCCGATGTTGACCTGTTACACATATTCTTGATTCAATCGAGCACTCAGTAAGAGCCTTCAGAACTGGGATCATCTTTATGGCTTCTGGCCGTGTACCAAATACTGTCAACACTTTCATAACAAATCATCCTGACGATAAGATCCTTTTTGATTGCGGGATTATAACAAAACATCTTAGGAAACCCACTAAACTTTTGTGAATTCTTACAAAATTGAATTCACACGAAACCCTTGCAACCACCCAGTCAACCTCGTAGAATTCTAGCCTACAAAAATTAACCTACCAAAGGATAGAGCATTGGCAATGGAGTCAATATTAATGGTTTGCCAAGGAAATATTTGTCGAAGTCCCATGGCAGAAGGTTATTTTCGTCATCAGTTAAAATTTTCTGACTCACCCATTGTAGTAAACTCTGCTGGAATCGGTGCGCTTGTTAATCACGCTGCAGATTTAAGTGCTCAAAAAGTTATGCTGGAACATGGAATAAATATTTCTACCCATAAAGGATTGCAACTGACAGATATTCTTGTTAGAAAGTTCAGCCTGATCCTTGTCATGACATATCAACAATTAAATTTTCTTTCTAGTCATTTTATGTCGGCAACAGGAAAAACATTTTTATTAGGGCATTGGAGTCAATTTGAAATTCAAGATCCCTATAAGCAACCCTATAATGCGTTTGAGAAAACCTTTCAACAAATCGAGCTTGCCTGGCAGGATTGGAAAACAAGGATTTTAGCATGTCACGTATCCGAATAAATAAAATAGTCTTACTTGCTGCCACTATTGGCTTTATAAATGGTTGCGCACCCTTAATTCCTGATAATTATCTAGGTTCAAATACCATTGCGACCCCACATAAGATTAATGGTCAATGGATCTCACCTAAATTGATGCCTGTGAGCGCAGAACTATTGAGCACACCCGAAGGACAACAGTTACTACAACCAGCATTAGAACCACAACCTTACCGAATAGGCGCTTTTGACAATTTAAATATTATTGTTTGGGGACACTCGGATATCAGCACTGTGGCCACATCAAATACGTCGCTCCCAAATGCGGGAAGCACCTCGACAACCATAGCGTCGAGTGGAACGAATGCTTCCAATCCAGCCGTTCTGGTGCAGTCAGACGGAACAATTTTTTATCCCTATGTCGGTCACTTAAAAGTCGCCGGATTAACCATTGATGAAATACAAGATAAGATTACACAACGCCTGTCTATGTATATACGTAAACCACAAGTCACAGTGCAAGTTGCCAAATTTCGAAATAGAAATACATATGTACTTGGAGAAGTAAGAAATCCAGGGATGCAACCCATAACAGATAAGCCATTAACATTAATGGAAGCGATTAGCAGTGCAGGTGGCATTAACCCAGGGTCAGCGGATCCTACTCATATTTATTTAGTACGTGGATCGTATCAACAACCCACTATATTTTGGATAAATGCACAATCTCCACAGTCACTCATCATTGCAGAACAATTTCCTTTGCAAGAAAACGATATCGTCTATGTATCAGCAGCAACGTTGAACAGCTGGAATAGCTTCGTTAATCAAGTGCTGCCTAACTTCTCAACTTATTATACTATCAAGGGACTTTCATAAATGAGTGGAGCTCATCAAAATAATCAATTACCCATCACCACCTCCACAGGATTTTTTCCGGATGAAGGTTTAGACATTCGTAGTGTCGCAACACAACTTTATCAGCATATCTGGTTTATTCTAGGTACATCCATAATAACCTTTTTAATTGCATTTCTGTATACATTTACTGTACAACCTCAATATCAATCCACCGCATTAATTCAAATTAATACGTCATCCAGCAACAGTAATTTGCTGAGTAAATTCGGGTATAAATCTTCTACGGAATCAGACTCAGAGGCACAATTGGCTGTCATTAAAACACGCTATATTTTAGAGCCTGTTATTAAAAATATTGGACTAAATATCATTGTTAAAACCAATTACTTTCCTATCGTTGGAGCTTGGATAGCTAGACGTTACCAAGGCGACAATGTAGCTAGCCCTTTGCTAGGATTAAAAAAGTATGCGTGGGGCGGTGAGGCCATAGAAGTTAAAAATTTTTCTGTACCATCAAAATATCTAGGACAAATTTTTCGTTTAGTCGCTGAAAAAGAAAACACATTCACTCTGTATTCATCCAATGGGCGACCAGTTCTCTCTGGAAAAGCTGGACAATTAATCAGTCAAGACAATGGATTTCAGCTGGAACTATCCTCATTTCACGCACGCCCAGAAACTGAATTTTATTTACAAATACAATCCCCACTTTCCATGTTAAATGGTTTAGTACGTAATTTAAAAATATCACCCATATTTGGAAATGATCCAATGCAATCAACGGGTATTTCACAATTACAACTGAGTGACACAGACCCTAATAGAGTCGTTAGAGCCTTAAATGGGATCATCAGTTATACTATCGAAAAAAATATCCAAGAAAAATCTCAAGAAACACAAAAAACACTAGAATTCTTGAGCCAACGATTGCCTGAATTAAAAGCCAAGCTAAGCCAATCAGAAGATTTGATTAACCAATATCATAGTCAAAATAATACATTAAGCATGTCCATGAAAAGCCAATCTTTGGCTAAACAATTAATGACTGTAGAACAAAATCTAGAAAAATTAAGATCTGAAAAAGAAGATTTATCCCAAATCTACACAGACCAACATCCTATTATTCTCGCGATGGTACATAAGGAAGCCGAGCTGCAAAAACAATTAGCAGAATTAAAATCACAAATTAGACAATTTCCTACGGCTAACCAACAAGAAATAAACTTATACCGCGATGCAAAAATAAAAAATGCGATGTACATGTCTTTATTAAACAGTGAAGCTCAATTAGAGCTTGCCAAAGCAGGTTTGTTGCCCACTATTACCGCATTGACTGACGCTACTCCACCTTCTTCTGTTCCTACCCATAAGCTCCTCACTATGATCATGGGTTTTCTGATGGGAGCTTTCTTATCATCCATTGCAATCATTCTTAAATCTGCATTTAATAGGACAATAGCAGCCTCTGATCAATTAGAAAATGAAATTGAAATTCCCATCCTCAGTATCGTTCCTTACAGTCAAGGTCAAAAGCGGATAGAAAAATTGAGTCAAAAAACACTGCATACACTGAGAACACCATTGTCTACATCTAAGATCTTGGCTAAACAAGATCCTGATGATATCGCCGTTGAAAGCCTGCGAAGCTTACGCATGAGCTTACAAATTATGTCTTACTCTCAAAATCACCAAGTCATCGCGATCATGGGAACATTGAGCGGCATAGGTAAAAGTTTTGTATCATTAAACTTAGCACAGATAATTGCTGATACTGGTAAAAAAACCCTATTAATTGATGCTGATATCAGAAGAGGCAGCTTACACGTTAAGTTTGATAGAATACAAAATCCGGGATTAAGTGAATATTTGGAAGGAAAATGTGAACTTCAACAAATTATCCATCCTATTTCTAATAATTTCTTTTTTATTCCACGCGGTACTTATAAAGCGCATCCGATTGAACTATTCGAAAATCCTCGTTACCATCAATTTCTTGAAGCACTAAAACAAGATTTCGCTCAAATCATTATTGATACACCACCTGTTCTTGCTGTTTCTGATGCAATATTAATTGCTCAGAAATGCGATACAAAACTTTTCGTAGTCACCGCTGGCAGAGATACAATAAGAGACATTAAGCAAGCTATTCGAAAATCTCATGCACATGGCATCGAAATCAACGGCATAGTATTTAATCATTTAAAAACGATTTCATCTTATGGGTCATCAGCATCTTATCAGTATGCTTATGAAACAACCTGATTTTATGACTGGTTTGTTATAACAACCATAACAAACCACCCCAAAACCAATCAATTGCCACCCCCTGCTTAGCATGCTAAACTCCCGCGCTTTACTGACCTCACAAGAAGTGGGGTTATGTCTACAAAATCAACAATAACTTGCGGATAATCGGCGTCACTAAGGGAGAATTTTAGAATGATAATCAGCCGCACACCTTTTCGAGTTTCTTTTTTTGGCGGTGGCACTGATTATCATACGTGGTTTCAAGAGCATGGCGGGGCTGTACTTGCTACAACGATTAATCATTATTGTTATTTGCATTGCCGATTACTTCCTGCGTTTTTCAAGCATAAAACACGAGTCGTCTGGAACAAAGTTGAAGAAGTCTTTGAACACGACGATATACAACATCCTGTCGTTAGAGCTGCTTTAAATTACTTACAAATTAACCAAGGCGTTGAAATTCATCATCAAGGTGATCTTCCTTCTCGATCTGGCTTGGGCTCCAGTTCTGCATTTACTGTCGGATTACTGAATGCCATGCATGCGTTACGGGGAAATATCTCCAGCAAACGGAAATTAGCAACCGAGGCCATCCATGTTGAACGCGACATCTTAAGAGAAAACGTTGGCACTCAAGATCAAATTCAAACTGCTTTTGGTGGACTCAACAAAATTACTATACAACCTAGTGGAAATTTTGATGTTTCCCCATTAGTCTTACCGCAACAACGGTTACATGCTTTACAAGACCATCTCGTATTGTTTTTTACAGGAATTTCTCGTACTGCTTCTGATATTGCAGCTGATAAAATCCTATCGATACCCAAAAAACAAAATGAATTACATGCTATGCATAAAATGGTAGACGAATCGATTGACATCCTGTCAAACGGAAGCGACATCACCGACTTTGGCCGACTTTTACATGAAAGTTGGATGTTAAAACGCAAAATCAGTCAAAATATATCACCGACATTCATCGATGATATTTACGATAGAGCTAAAAAATCTGGCGCTATCGGCGGAAAATTATTAGGTGCAGGCGGCGGCGGTTTCATGTTGTTTTTTGTAACGCCAGAAAATAAAGCTAAGCTGTGTGAAGCATTAAAAGATTTATTACTAGTCCCATTTCAATTTGAATCTGCTGGTTCGCAAATTATTTTTTATGACAATATGCAGTATAGCGAAACGACGATGAATCGCCGTGACTATCGTCATTTAGAAAGACTCACTGTTGAAACACATGAGTAACTACCTACTATCAACCTATCTCCATTGCATTTTGAGATATGCAATATAGGGTCTGTTGACAATTGGTTTTCGGATTCCAAAAAGGTTCAGAAATGTCAGATTTTTGTGGCCCGGAGCGAAAAAAGTGGAATATTCATGAAAGTAAATCCAAAGTATACGAGTCAGCAGTGCGTGATTTGCTGGAATATCGATAAAAACAATCGTCTTTTGCAATCTGAATTTTGTTGTACCCAGTGCGAGCATCAGGAAGATGCCGACATTCATGCAGCAAAGAATGTGTTAGCGGCGGGGCACGCCGTGTTGGCCTGTGAATCGAATCTCACAAGAGATCGGAAGCAGGAACTACTGAGAAAGCGTGAGCCATGCTCAGTCTGATGTGATAATCAGGAATCTTCGTCCTTTAGGGCGGAGAGGATGTCAAATGCTTCAATGATTCCATTTTCAGCAGTTAAATAATTTTGTATTGAGTATGCACTAATAAACGGAGGTTTCATAAAAGCTACTTGATATTTTAGTCTGTAAATTTAAAAGGATTAAAATTAGTGTTGTAGTCATAAACATCAACTTCGTCAGCTTTCTTGATGATCAAGGCTAAGAGATTTGCAGGATAGGCTAAGAAAATGCTGTAAATAACTTTTAATGAATACGACGTGATAATAATAGTTAGAATTCCACTTAAAGGTAATTTACCTAGTTGAATTAAGAGCACGGCAAGTACTGTAAAAATAAACTCAGAAATTGTTGAAGCACCCAAGCTTCGCAACCAAAAATATCGTCCACGCAATAAGATTTTCCATTTCGAAATAAGGTAAATATTAATAAACCCGCCAGCAATAAAGGCAAAGAAGCCGCTTGCGCAAATGTGTAATATAGGTTGTAAGACTGTTTGATAAGCATGTTGATTATGTGCAAAGCCAGGTTCTGGTAGTTGAATAAGAAGATTAGAAGCAATACCAAAAATTGCTTGGCACGCGAAGCCAAACCATATTATTTTTTTTGCAACTTTATAACCATAAACTTCTGCGATGATGTCATTTAAAGTGAACCACAATGGCACCACTAATGTTCCTGCCATGGTGTAAAGAAATCCGACTTTTACTATCATGGAGAGCACGCCGGTGCAAAGCATGATATTTAAAGACATCATAGCTAAGAAAATCAAATAGCTGCTTTGAGTTTGATTTTTATTTTCTAAAGCAATGTCGTATTGCTCTAAAATAGAAGCTGATTGCATAATATAATTTACCCGCTATAGCCTGCGTTTAGTTTTAAACAAGTCTATCTTCATAAGTGATGCATGATGTTCGTCTTGGATTGATAATCTAAGTGAAATGCACAAGAGAGGATAGAAGCGTTCAAAACACAGCCGACACGACAACAGAATATTTATTGTACACGCGCGCGCCGTTAATATAAAATTTATACGGCGTATTATATAAGTTATTATAAGTATGTCAAAGTATTAAAGTATTAAAGTTCTGAGGAGTGTTTAAGCTACCTGGCGTTTTCTATCAATCGTGGCAATTCTTCAATCAGATACAAGGGTACCACCCAAATTTTTTCGCGAGTATTAAAACTTTCTTGAGAGAGTTTAATCCCTAACTGACTTTTGTGTGATTCCATAAAAAGATGCAAGGATTTTAAACGTCCTGTTTTTCCTGCTTTGATTTCCATGGGAATGATTTGTGATCCTAATGCAATGACATAATCTACTTCAGCTTGGCTGCCACGCGCATCACGTTGCCAGTAATACAAAGTTGCGCGATCATTGCTGGCTTGCAAAGTGATAAGATGCTGACCAATGAATTGTTCTGTCAAAGTCCCGCGATTAATTTGCATTAAATCTTGATTAAGTAACAGCTCGGGTGAGATGTGAGAGCTAGCTTGTACTAATCCAATATCCAAAAATAATAACTTATAACGTTTTTCTATCTGTGTAGCAGATAAAGGTAAGCCATTTGCAGACGTATAATAAATTGGTGTTAAGACATTGGCCTTACAAAGTAACTTGATGGCAGCTTTGATGGATCGACCATCTAAATCAGGATCAATATCCGTATACTTAAAATGTTGGCATATTAACGTTGGTGCTTTTTCAAAAACACGTTCACAAAATTGTTGCTGTACGCGGGTAGCATATTTTCCAAAATCAGAGCGATACGTGTTTAATAAAGCAGTCTGCATGTGACGGCATTGTAATAAATTTCTGTGTTCTGAATAGTGCGCTAAGACCTGTGGCATACCTCCTGTTATGCAGTATAAGCGCATTAATTCTAGTAATTTTTGGTGAATAGAAGTAGGTATCGTATCAGTGATTCGCAAATTTTTCATAAACTCTAATATCTTATCCTCTGCTAAGACTATCAACATTTCACTAAACGTCATTGGATAAAGATATTGAAATTCTACACGGCCAACAGGCATACCATGCGTTTTTTCTCCCAAGCTAAATTCAAGAAATGATCCCGCTCCAATTACATGGAGATTAGGTAAATTTTCAAAAAAATATCGTAAAGACTGGATAGCGGCGGGACATTCTTGGATTTCATCCAAGAATAAAAGACTTTCACCAGGAACAACACTTTGATTAGAGAGTATTTCTATTTCTTGAATAACTTTTTTGGGATCAAGCGTCTTAAAACAATTTTTGTAACGAGGCTCTAACTCAAAATTGATGATAATTGTATTCTTGAAATAGTCTTGTCCTAAGCGCTTAATAATGTAGCTTTTACCAGTTTGACGCGCCCCTCTCACCAACAAGGGCATTCTGCCAGGCGCATTTTTCCATTTTATAAGCTCTTGAATAATTGCCCTTTTCATAAAAATACCCTGTATTTTATCATTCAATTGTCATTTTTACAGGGTAATTATATGCATTTTTATGAAAAAAAACAATTACAGTATGGTAGCTATATTACTATATTAAAGGTCAATGCAGATTCTGCTATGAGGTACATACTCATGCAAATTCTATTCTCTTACATAAAATATCTGCTATAATGATCAATAGTATAAACATTAATATATATAAACGTTTAAGGTATTGACCATTATGGGAAGAGAGAAAAAACCAATACTACCATCTGCACAACGTTTGTTGGCAGAAATGGGCGAAAACATTCGTCTAGCACGGCTGCGACGGAAATTTTCTGCAGCCATGGTTGCTGAGCGCGCGGGAATTGCTCGCAATACACTTCGAGCAATTGAACGAGGAGATGCAAGCGTAACATTCAGTGCTTATGTTAATGTTTTACTCTGCTTAGGTCTTGAGAAAGATTTACGGTTAATAGCACGTGATGATGAACTAGGTCGGAAGCTTCAAGATGCTGACCTACCCATCAAAGCACGCGCACCAAAATTAAAATCAACAAAGAAAAAATCTCATGAATAAAACCCAGCAGCATATTGAAGTCCACGCACACTGGATAGGCTTATCTCAACCAACCTTGGTAGGCGTTTTACATGCTGCCCTTTCACGCGGCAAAGAAATATTTTCTTTCGAGTATAACCACGAATGGCTTAAGCATAATCAAGCCCATGCTTTAGATCCATCCCTTCAGTTATTTCAAGGGCCACAATATGCTCCTCAAGGGCAAGAAAATTTTGGAATCTTTCTAGATTCCTCCCCTGATCGCTGGGGACGCTTCCTCATGAACCGTCGAGAAGCACAACTTGCTCGCGAGGAAGGTCGCAAAGAAAAAAAACTTTTAGAATCAGATTATCTCTTAGGAGTTTATGATGAACATCGCATGGGCGCGCTTCGATTTCGCACGGATCCACAAGGACCTTTTCTGGATAACAACAAAACTTATGCTTCACCACCTTGGACTTCATTGCGAGAATTAGAACATGCAAGTTTAGAGCTTGAAAAAGAAAATTCAGAAAAAAATCCAAGCTACTCAAAATGGTTACAAATGCTTATTGCACCGGGCGGATCATTAGGTGGTGCTCGCCCTAAAGCAAGCGTTGTCGATGAAAAAAAACATTTATGGATCGCTAAATTTCCCAGTGGAAATGATGAATACGATATTGGTGCATGGGAAATGATTGTCTATAACCTCGCGGAACGTGCAAAACTCAATATACCAAAAGCGATGCTACAGAAATTCAATAGCCGCCATCACACCTTTATCAGTAAACGATTTGATCGTACCAACCAGGGTGAACGTATTCATTTTGCTTCTGCTATGACATTACTTCAACATTCTGATGGTGATGACGCATCGAAAGGAGCAAGTTATCTGGAACTTGCTGAATTCATCATGCAACAAGGCGCACAACCCGAACAGGATCTGACACAATTGTGGACAAGAATTGTATTTTTTATTTGTGTTTCCAATGTAGATGATCATTTGAGAAATCACGGCTTTATTCTACAAGACAATGGATGGGTGCTATCACCCGCATATGATATTAATCCAGTTGCTAGTGGTAACGGATTAAAACTAAATATTTCTGAAACTGACAACTCACAAGACCTCATACTTGCCAAAGAAGTTGCTGAATATTTCAGAATAAAACCAGAGCGCGCTAACAAAATTATTCAAGAAGTCATTAAAGCAGTTAAAGGTTGGCGCAAAGAAGCAAGATCCCTGGGGATATCAATGAGAGAGCAAGATTATATGGAGCATGCATTTCGAATCGCAGAAAGCTAAGGAACGAGATTACTGCTCTGTTAAATTAATCGGGCAAACACATAATGCATCCACCCTAGCGTCAGTAATTTCTTCCTCTAGACCGCGTTGTGAACGACGTAGATCAACTTTATCTTGATAGTCCATTTGCACCTCACTCAGCAGTCATTTTTAATCTAAACTTGTAGGCTTTTTTTATTTTCATGTGTGTACTATACTGCTTGGCCTATGAAGAACTCAACAGAAATACTATTGGAAAGGAGTGCTTTGGCCCCCCAGTTATTTTGCCAGCAGCTGCGGCGGTGCTCCTATTGCAATTATCAAAGATTATATACAAAATCAGCAATCACCTTCTTAAAGCCGCTTCGTGACTGACTAACTATATGTTAAAGCAATTTTGTTTAGCAACCATTTTGTTATAACATTATCCTAGATTCGGATTATCGCACCACAGTAAAAAAATATCACAAGGAATGGATATGAAAGCTGTTATTCTCGCAGGCGGATTAGGATCTCGCATTTCGGAAGAATCCAATGCCAGACCAAAGCCGATGATTGAAATCGGCGGCAAACCGATACTTTGGCATATCATGAAAATATACAGCGCTCATGGCATCCATGAGTTTATCATTTGCTGTGGTTATAAGGGCTATCTCATCAAAGAATACTTTGCAAATTATTTTTTACATATGTCAGATATCACTTTTGATATCGCGAACAACACCATGGAAGTCCACCAACAAAACGCAGAACCCTGGAAAGTCACACTCGTCGATACAGGTGAAAACACACCCACTGGAAGCCGTCTGAAACGCGTTGCTAACTATCTTATTGACGAAGATGCTTTTTGTTTTACTTATGGCGATGGTGTGGCTGATATTGACATCTCAGCACAACTTCTTTTTCATCAGCAACATGGCAAGTGGGCTACCATCACAGCTGTTAAACCACCCGGTCGTTTTGGTGCTCTACAGCTAGACCACAACAAGAAGGTTTCCGGTTTTATGGAAAAACCTCGAGGTGATGGCGGCATGATTAACGGTGGTTTTTTTATTCTCTCGCCTAAGTGTCTTGCACTTATTGATAATGACACAACAAGTTGGGAAGAAACCCCATTAAATACACTTGCTGCAAACGGCCAATTGATGGCTTATGAACATAATGGATTTTGGCAACCCATGGATACGTTGCGGGATAAAAATCATCTTGAAAACCTTTGGAATTCAGGCGATGCGCCCTGGGACATATGGTCTAAACCCAATGTGTTGAAACATACCGAGATAAAAGAAACAGTGGATATCGCATGAAGATACACGCAAATGTATGGAAAAATCGCTCAGTCTTAATCACTGGCCACACTGGCTTCAAAGGTGGATGGCTTACATCGTGGTTACATCATCTTGGCGCGAACATTCATGGTTACTCTCTTGAACCTCCTACTCAACTCAACTTATTTGACGTTGCCAAGATTGCTAAGCTACTCACGTCAGAGACTCGCGCTGATCTTGCAGACCTCGAACAATTGAAATCAACCATCCAGCAGTCGCGCCCAGAAATTATCTTTCATTTAGCAGCTCAACCGTTAGTACGAGAAAGCTATCGTAACCCTCTAGGCACATTAACCAGTAATATTCTTGGCACAGCACATGTTTTAGAAGCTGCACGCACTAGTGACTCGATTCGCGCAATCATTATCGTTACAACAGACAAAGTCTATCAGAATCGAGAGCATTATCATGCTTATCGCGAAACAGATGCACTCGGGGGTCATGATCCCTATAGCGCTTCTAAAGCCGCCGCAGAACTAGTGACCGCAAGTTATCGAGAAAGTTTTTTTAATGAGGAATCAGACCACCCCATTCGCGTCGCAACAGTTCGTGCTGGCAATGTGATAGGTGGCGGAGATTGGGCTGTTGACAGGCTAGTGCCAGATTGTTTACGCGCATTTAAAGCAAAAAAACCTGTACGCTTGCGTTTTCCTCACGCAATACGCCCCTGGCAACATGTATTAGAACCCCTAGCAGGTTATCTTCAACTTGCCGAACACCTACTCTCAGCTACTGGCAATCAATTTGCCCGCGCTTGGAATTTCGGGCCGGATGCAAAAGGTGACGCCACCGTCAGTCAAGTCGCTGAGATGTTGGCGCAACGTTGGGGTGACAATGCACATATAGAGTTAGAAGCTATTCATACACCATTACATGAAACGCATTTACTGAAATTAGATAGTACGCTTGCTTATACTGATCTTGGCTGGAAACCACGGTGGTCATTAGAAAAAGCATTAGAACAAGTTGTCATATGGCACAAAGCATGGCATCAAGACGCAGACATGGCGCGCATCACTCTCAGTCAAATTTCTGCTTATCAAGAAGCCAGCTTAAGTCTTACTCCAGCTGCTCAACCGTGACTACGAGAAAGCTGAACCTCAATTTTATCGACCACATATCGTGAAAACGGTATAGAACACGTAAACGCTGGCGAAACCGCATTCAGAACATGCATGGATTTATTATCCCCTTCGATAATAAAATCCATTTCTAATTTGCGTGTCTGTGTATTTAACAATTGCGCCCTGATACCTGGCTTCCCCCAGGTTACATAATTACTTTTATGAATGTGTGTTGCTAATTCACTGGCATGCTTGGTCAACACACTGCGGCTATATTTTTTAATTTCTTCAAATGCTAAATTGCGAAAATCAAAACCCGCTTTTACAAATAATCCTAACTCACATAATACTATTTTATATATTTCAGAAAGATTAAATCTTGAAAAACCTTGATAATGCTCACGCCAAAAGGCTGGAATCGCTGTCGGCCCTATTTTGACTTTTCCATCGACAGTCACTGTAAAATGAACGCCTAAAAATGGATTATGCAAGTTAGGAACAGGATAGATATTCGTATTGAGTTTCTCATTTGAATTTGAAGCATAAAGATATAATCCCTTAAAGGGAAGAATCGTGTAGTTTTTTGAGAACCCAAAATCTTTGGCAATCAAATCCGCATACAAACCCGCGGTATTAATAATATAAGCCGCCTCGAATATTCCGTTGTTCGTACGAATTTTATTATATTTTCTTCCCAAATATTTCACGCCCTTTAATACGTTAATTTTTTCTCGTTCAGCATCTACTAAAATATTCTCCATCACTACTTTTGGAGATACAGATGATGTCGTCGGCGAAAAAAGCGCATGCGCAAATGTTTTGACACGCGGCTCAATTTCACGCGCTTCTTGTTCAGAAATAAATTGTAATTCAATTCCATTTTGTTTACCGCGATGGAGTAATTCATTTAATCCAGACAACTCTCCTTCATGGCGAGCAACGACTAATTTTCCACAACGATTCATAGCAATTTTTTTTTCTTCGCAATACTCGGTTAATGCTTTATTTCCATCGCGAGTAAATTTTGCTTTGAGGCTGTCTTTTGTATAATAAAATCCGGCATGCAACACACCACTATTGCGCCCACTCGCATGCTCAGCCACTTCATTTTCTTTTTCGATAACAATAATATGGCTATCCGTGAAACGTCGTTTTAACTCTCTTGCAATATTTAAACCAATGACTCCTGCGCCAATCACTATAAAATCGGCTGTTGTTATATTGAGATTTTGATTTGGTTGAGGCACAACGTTGCTCCTAAATATATTTGCCGTCAGTTTAGCGATTGTTGAATTGATTTTCATGCAATATTTTAGTATCCTTTTATGAAACACTAATTCAAAAAAGGAAGGAAAAATGGAAATAGTACCTCGTTTTTTCCATGTTTCTGAAAGAAGTTTTTTTTTATTTGGACCTCGAGGAACAGGTAAGTCATTGTTAGTTAATAAAATTAACAATGTAACTATTGTTGACCTATTAGACCCAGCCTCTTATCGACAATATAGAGCCTATCCAGAAAGATTATTAGACTTAGTATTAGCTGATCCAATGACAAAAACCTTTGTTATTGATGAAGTGCAAAAGGTTCCTGAGCTATTAAGTGTCGTTCACCAATTAATAGAAATGAAAAAGGGTTGGCGGTTTATTTTAACCGGATCTAGCGCTAGAAAATTAAAAAGAACAGGCGTCGATTTATTAGCCGGCAGAGCACAGCTAAAACACTTACACCCCTTTATGGCTGCTGAAATTCCAAAACAATTCCACTTAGAAAAAAATTTAAAACTAGGCATGCTGCCATTGGTGTTAAACTCGATAGATCCAGTCAATGACCTAAAAACATATATCGCTCTTTATATGCAAGAAGAAGTCCAAATGGAAGGACTCGTTCGAAAAGTAGATCAATTCAGCCAGTTCTTAGAAGTTATTAGTTTCTCGCAAGCATCCATCATTAACTATACCAATATTGCTCGTGAGTGCCATATTAGCAGCAATACCGTTGAGAATTACGTACAAATTTTAGAAGACCTCTTGCTTAGTTTTAAACTGACCATTTTTACTAAAAAAGCAAAACGAATCCTGACACACCACCCAAAATTTTATTTTTTTGATGCTGGAGTCTTTCAATCAATTCGCCCTATGGGGCCACTCGATAATCCAGAAGAAATAGCTGGTCATGCTCTTGAAACCTTAGTCGCCCAACATCTAAGAGCATGGATAGACTATTCGGACAAAGAGGGCACACTCTATTTTTGGCGCACTAAATCTGGGCTAGAAGTGGATTTTATTATTTATGGGGAGATTGGCTTCTTTGCTATTGAAGTAAAAAAATCAGCCTCTATTAAGCCAGCCGACTTAAGAGGATTGCAGGAATTTAAAAATGATTACCCAACATGCACCACCCTGTTACTTTATGGTGGCAAAGAAAAAATATTAAAACAAAATATATTGTGTATCCCCATTAGTGATTTTTTATTACACCTAAAACCTAACCAGCCCATCAGCTAGGAATAAAAATCAAAACCTGCAATCCTCAGATTTCTTGCCCCTACATCAATATTTCAGTAGTATTGCCATCATTATTCTACTGCAAAAAAGGAAGCTTATCGTGAAAGAACGCATTTTAATTACCGGCGGCGCAGGCTATTTGGGATCTACATTAGCACCTGCTTTATTAAGTGCGGGATATCACGTTACGGTTTTAGATATTTTTTTATTTTCACAGAATAGCTTACTTGAATGCTGTGCAAATCCTGACTTTGAAGTTGTTCGGGGTGACTGCAGGGACCGCACCTTGATGGAAAAGGTCATGAAAAATGCAGACATTATTATACCGCTAGCAGCTATTGTCGGTGCACCAGCTTGCCAATTTGACCAAACAGCTGCTCGCTCTATTAACTTTGAAGCCATTCAATTATTACTGTCCTTGCGCACACCCAAACAAAAAATTATTTATCCAACAACCAATAGCGGATATGGCATTGGCGAAAAAGGAAAATATTGCACCGAAGACACACCCTTACGCCCTATTTCACTTTATGGTGTCACTAAAGTTGATGCAGAAAAAGCTGTTTTAGACGCTGGAAATAGCGTTACATTTCGTTTAGCAACCGTATTTGGCTTGTCTCCACGCATGCGCATTGATTTGTTAGTCAACGACTTTGTTTATCGGGCTGTGATGGATAGATCCGCGGTTATTTTTGAGGGACATGCTAAACGAAACTTTATACACGTCCGAGATGTCGCTCGCGCCTTTTTACATGCTTTGAAAAACTTTGAAACCATGAAAGGCCAAGCCTACAATGTCGGTTTAAGCAATGCGAATTTGTCCAAAATTGAACTCTGTGAAAAAATCCAACAACACGTCAAAGACTTTGTCTACTCAGAAGCCGCTATTGGTGAAGATCCCGACAAACGTGACTACATAGTCTCCAATGAAAAAATTGAAAAAACCGGATTTAAACCTGAATACATGCTGGATGCAGGCATTATTGAGTTAATTAAAGGGTATTCTATCCTGCGAAATAGTCGATATACGAATATCTAATATCTATGCAAAAATTTATTCTCATCGAACCCGCCATCGAAGGCTGGACTGGACACTATTACGAGTATTCAACTCGCGTGTGCAGAGCCGCCAACGAAATGGGATATCACGCCTATTTAGCAGTGAATAAAAAGTTTCAAGATTCTGAAAATGCAGAATTAAACTTTATTTCAACTTATCGTATGGGCCAACGGTTGGTACCGAAAAAATTCCCTCTCTACTATTTTTTTCGCCGGTTCAAACAGAAAAATATCAAACTTGTCACGACAAATAATTCACTCACTATCACTCAAAAAAATAAAAAAGAACGATTTAAGCATTTTATAAAAGCTATTTTCACTCGATACAAAATCAAAGCTTTTACAAAAGATACTGCCAACCTTTTTACGCAATTACCATTACAACAGAACGATGTCGTTTTTATCCCAACGACAACAGAAAATGAATTAATGGGGCTGATTCATTTTTTTAAACAGAATACTGATTATCAAAAGGCTGCGTGGCATTTGCTATTTCATTCTGATATTTATACTGACCAACTGAAGAAAGCGCTTCATTTACTACAGACAATGAAATGTAACAATGTTTTTTTCTATACCGATACAGATCCACTCACAAAACTATATAATCAATTAAACTTAGTCTCATTTAACACCTTACCTATTCCGATTGAAAAAAACTTTGGTGAGAATAACGCTATCGCTAAGAAAGATAAATTATTTATTAACTACATTGGCGATGCCCGCACCGAGAAAGGCTATCACCATCTGCCAAAAATTATTAATGAAATACAGAAAAAGACACCAAGACCTATTCATTTCACCGTTCAGTCAAACTTTAATATTGAAGAAGGTGAACCTGCAGCAGTCGCTGCTCGAAGAATATTAGAAACTTATCCTGCTGAGCTCGTCACATTACTCATGCAACCTTTAAGCCCAACGGATTACCGTGAACTCGTTCTTCGCAGTGACATCATACTACTCCCTTATGACAACACAGCATACTCCGCCAGAAGCTCGGGCATTTTTACCGAAGCATTAGTGGCTGGTATTCCTGTTATTGTCCCGCAGAATAGCTGGATGTCATCACAGCTCAATGAATTTAAAATAACGAAAACAGAACTTCCGGAATTTGCGGGTGAAATATATCTAACATCGGAGTCAATTTCAGAGTCTTTGCTAAAAGTGATTTCACAATATGATGCATACGAACAAACTGCAAAATGGGTTTCTGAGAAATGGTTAGATTTTCATAATCCACAGAGATTGCTATCACACTTATTTTCAAAATAAAGCCTGACAAGCCGCGGGGCGACGAGCGTGAACTAAACCTACATTACCTACTATACAATTTGTTCTTTCTCAGAAGGTACTGGCTTTAAGTGATTGGAAATTGTTATGTGTTTATCGTGCATAGTTTAGCCATAATTTGCTAACGCCATCAATTTAATCACACGCTGCAAACAAAACCTATCATTTTCATAAGAAATAAGTAAGTTAGAACTTGAATCGCCTATTTATGTGCATTTTTTCTGCCATATTTTTCTTTGAATGATCATTGATTGCCCAATCAAATTAAGGTACTATTACAATCTTTACAATAAGCATTGGATTTCAAGAGATCTTTTATGCATAGAACCTCGCCACAAACGTCTTCAGCAAGTTCCACTACAGTAGCTTCGCCTGTGCTTCCCGATATCAGTTGGTATGATCTCGCAACAACAAAACCCAAAGAATTCATGGAGAGCTCTCAAGGTGCATTAGTGCAGCTTCAGCAACTGTTGTGGCAATGGCACGAACATGCTCCTGCTATTATGGCTTTTATTGATATGGCTAGTAAAAAATTAGAAACACTGAAACGACCATCCAACAGCCCTAATCCAGCTGATAGCAAATGGGGACAATTTGCAAAAGAGTTAAAAAAGTTTATCGAAGAAGTAAAAATATTTTCTATTATTGTTCATGATAAAAAAAACACGACACCACAAATTATTGCTGCCGCTATAGATCGGATTAAACTTGGGCCAGAGCTAATCAAAGCCTTTAATAATCTTGAATTAGATCTTATTGTTGGAGGATTGGTGGCTACTCCAGCTATCAATAACTCTATCCCTAATAATGCCTCAGCTTTCTCAATTAGTACTATTTTACCGCCATTTCACATCCAAAAATTGCAGGATGGTATTCGCTTAATGGAAGAAAAATTAGGTGATAACTTTTCAAGTTATTCTGAAACTGCTCAAGATATTATTTTAATTGTTGCATCAGAATTAAATACTCGAATACGTCGCGCATATTTATTATTAGAAAAAGTCGCTAGCCGATCCGGACTCGACAAACAAAAATTACTGGACGAACCTATTTTCACTACCAGTAACAACAGTAGCAATGCCTCAGCACCTGAAACACGTATCACATTATCATTTCATCAATTAGCAGAGAAATTTACTCGCCTTTATGTTTCTGATATGAAAAAAGCGGGTTACCCGATGTGTGAAGAGCTTTATCCATTTTCAAAATCGATTTTAGCAGAACGAAAATTATTTCCTATCGCACTATCCCAACAATTACTTCAAGAAGATGCCGTTCAAAAAAACATTTGGGAAAATGCCAAAAAACAAAGTATCAATATCATTGATGCTAAAATTCGTGAATACGAAGAAAACCCGACAACACTTGGTCGAGAAAAATCTAAAAAAGAACAACTTCTACTACTCAAATCTAAATTACCGCCAGAGATAACTAACCCGGATCAACAACAGTCTCAAAAACCAGTCGCTCATTTGCCACTGAGCATAACGGATTTGGATACGGTCATTAAAAAATACATAAAAGAGGGAACGAATAAAACAATTATAACAAAGATCCGTTTAATTTATCAGAATGCAATGGATCGCATTAACAATCGTACTGCTTGGTTCAAAAAACAAGAAAGCGATAACAAAGAGCTAATCGAACAAGCAGAAAAAGTATTAGAACAATTACCACGAACAATATCGAATTGGCCTATCATACCTATATCACATGAAAATGTACGAGAAGAAATAATTGATAGCGATGTGCCAGCGTTAATTAGCGGTACCAAGCAATTGATATCAGTCATAACTCAATCAAACGGTGCAGAGTCAAAAGAAAATGTGTTTGATAGAGTTCTTGCTATTGTTGGCAAGTGTGAAGAAAAATTAAAAGACGAATTAGACCAAAACATTCATCAAGATTGTTTTGTTGATGATAGTCTATTGAGAGTTTGTATTGATGTGACAGAAGAAGAAAAACACTCAGAGGAAAAGTATCAAGATAATTTAGTCAATGTTAACATTAATATGTTCACCTCGTGGATGGTTCCAATTGCTCAGTCGATTAAACATATTAAGAAATTAGCAAATGAAGCTAAAATTTTACAAGCAAAAGCAACTGCTGAAGATAAAAGACGCGCAATACCCATTAGTCACTTCCAACAAACTATCCGTAATTTAAATACAACTATCTCATCACTGACAAACGTGATGGGAGAGTTGCAAGCATTACGCCATCACCCGTTTATTAATGCATTACCACCGATTGCGGATCTATTAACGAGCGCAATAGGGACTCTACAACAAGCGGCGGTTGCGCCCTTATCGGATCATCCTGCAAAACTAGCCTGGGTTAGCAAAAATGATTATGCTTCTGATAATGATACATTAAAAGGCGCGCTTCAGGATATTCGACTACTCTATTCTGCGCTGAATGACCTCTCAAATAGAGACGAAACTATCAAAGCTGCTGTTAAGAAAGGCTTTGAAAAAGCAGACATGTTAATTGCCGCTCAGCAAAAAGAAACATCTGCGATAGCCTTCATATTAAAAAATCCACGCCAATTATTTAAATTTGCTAGTCGCGCTTCTCAGTTAATTGACTCATTATCTATTTTATCAACGGATCAATTCCTGCACGCAGCAAAACAAATCAATCATGTTCTTTATAACTTTACTCTTTTATTTGATAAATTAGAAACTCAACTTTATTTAAAGGAAGGATATATATCAAGCGCTATATCGGTTGGCGGAAAATCATTTCGCGACATAGTTGAAGTATTTTCATCAAAAATAGCAGCGCTAGGTTATAGATTTGAAGGAGGAAAAAACTTCCCATATACACAAGCAATTTTGTCGCAACGTCGTGAATTATTTTCTTCCGCAAGTAGTCATGATTGGCTAACCAAACAATTTATGGTAAAGCGGATTCAATCTTCTCAGCAAGCACTGGCTGATGAAGAGAGAGTGATTAAAGAAAATTTGAAAATAGAGCTTTTAAATAAAATTGTTCAACGTAAAAATGAATTATTTAACGAGAAATTCAACGCTCGCCAATTTTCAAATATAAAACAAGATAAAATGGATGCTCTCCAAAAAATATATGCACAACTAGTAAATCAAAATAACTTGCATATTTTCACAAGTTTTTTAACTGATCGTGAGTGTCATCTGTTATCTGAGGGCCGAACAGGTACGATGCTCAAACCGTTTTTATCAACAGCCAGTAGAATTGATTTAATAAATTGCATTGAAAATGATACAAAAAAAGCTAAGAATAGAACTCGTTGCTTTTCATGTTTCTTTAAAGTAAGCACATTGCAGCTTGAGTTCGATGCACTAAAAGCATTGCAATGGTGGATGAGTCAATCCGGCTACCGTGTGAAAGAAGTCATGAAGCAACTAAAAGAACACAACAAAGGACTTCATGATTACCTCAAGAAAAATAAAAAACAACTTCTCGAGTCCTTAAGCGAGATTGAGAAACATATCCCAGATTTCTTGATAGGGAAAAAAGTGATTGGAGACACACTTCAAGTAGCAGGGGATGACGTTGAGGATTTAATTAGACAGCCAAATAATAACGTTGCTGATAACTTAAGAGATAACTTAAGAGATAACTTAAGAGATAACTTAAGAGATAATTTAAGAGAGCCTTTATTGACGTATTAGGACCTGTGCAACAATAACTTATCTTTCTTGCGCTCAGATTGAGGTTAGATTTGAACGTTTTATTCTTCGAGAAAATACGCGCATAGTTGCGCTATGTAAGTGTTTTCTCGAAGAATAAAACGTTCAAAGATAGCCTCAAGATGAGATGCAAGAAAGATAAGTTATTGTTGCACAGGTCCTTAGCTAGTCACTTGCTATTTTTATTCATCTAACTTTCAAAAAGCAGGCAATATATGTTTTTCAGAACGAATCGTAAAACCAACCCTATTATTTTTTATAAAACAAATTGTGATTACAGCTTAGGATCTAGTCGATCGTACTATTTGTCCAATGGTAATGTGCTTCTAATAGGACCTAAAGATAAACAAGCTAACCAGGATGACTCTATGCATCTTTTGCTGATTGATCCTATCAAAGGAAAAGCATTGGCAGAATGTAAATACCCAGATCTGAAATATAGTCATCGCTTTGTTCTTTCGATATCTCCGACAGAATTCATTCTTGTTAACGATTATTCCAACACATTAATTTTAAATGCGCATACTTTAGAAAAGATAAGCGAGATACCACGCGAGGATATGCGTTTAGATTGTCGTGGAGGCATGTGTTTAGATAATCAGAAATTTATAACGATTTCAAAATGCAATGATAAAGGCGCCAATAACGATAACAAATATATTCTGTTGACACACGATCTGCAACAAAAAAAATATAATCAAAAAGTAAGCTTGCCAATCATTGTACAAGATGGAGAATCTATTTGTGCTCCTCTAGCTAAATTGCATAATAAGATATTTGCATGTCAAATCAGCGGTCGCCATTACGATTACAAAATGATGTTATTTGAAAGAACACCCGAGGCAGAGGTTGAATTCAAACAAATTGAGATGATAACTCCAGAGCATGCTCGCGATTCAGATTATTGCTCTAAAAACTTCGTCCCTTTACCAGATGGTCGCCTACTCACTTATCATTCGGCTGTATACGATTATTTTCAAGTATGGGAAGGGACACGTTGCGTAGATAAATGGAGCTGGTGGGACAAGGACATTCAGTGTGAAGATGGTAGTTGTAAACGTGGATTTTGGACAAGTTACGTATATCCGCTTCCTGATAGCGAACATTTATTAATTATGTCATTAGGCTATAAACTTTTTTTATTTAATATGAAAACACGGATAATGAAAACAGTAGATTTAGGAAAATATGAACCGTGGCATGTCGCTGTAGATGACAGCGGCCGCGTCTGTGTTCATGCAAATAGTAATACAATGACATCTAACAAGCTCCTCGTCTTGAATCTAAAAGAAATATTAAATTATCGCAAAGACGTAACACAGTGTTTAGATCAAGATGCACATTTGTATAAAGACGTAAATCAAATCGTCACAGGGTATTTAACTGAAAGCACCTGGAAGACAGCGCCTCAAGAAGATCCAAAAAGTCATGCTTGTTGTATTATGTAAATATAACTTCGCCTAGCTGTAAAATTAGTTACACCTGTTGGCAAAAGTCGCACATTGTTATATATTTATAGTATATGAAAATAGAAAAAACACATTCTAAAAAGTATTTAGGCAAGAGAGGTGATTAATGAAGAAAAAACGAGATGTTTTTAATGTGAAGCTTGATAGTGAAGAACAAGACCTCTTGGAATCTGTTGAGCGTGGCGAGTGGAAGACGGTAGAGAACGCTAAAGATGAACTAGCATTTGCCAGAGAAGCAGCTGCAAACTCTCTTCGCAAAGATGAACGAGTAACGCTTCGTCTTTCGAGCATTGATTTAGATCGCCTAAAACAAAAAGCCGCGTATAAGGGGTTACCTTATCAAACCTTTATCGCCAGCGTATTACATGAATATGCTGCTGGACATTTCACAGACATTATATAACCTCAGTTATTTAGCAAAGGCAGCAGGCTCACTCATCACCAAAAACTGCTTTTCTAACCATAGCAGCGTCTTTGATAGCCCATCAAATAATGATGTTTTTGCTCGATACGGCAGTAAGGCATCTAATTTTGTAATGGATAGCATTTTTGACTTCGCACCCACGTATTTACTCGTATCATACTGCAAACAACGACTATCGACATTGACGCAGCGGCAAATTGCTTCTGCAAATTCTTGGATAGTGTAATCCTCACCTGCTCCAATATTCACAATATCGTTTTGAGAAATGTTATCTAATTGCAATAAAGTCGAAATAAAATCATCGACAAATACTAACTCACGCCGTTGCTGACCATCGCCCCACAACACGACCGGCTTTTTAAAATATTTGAAATCTAAAATCTTCCATGCTAAATCAAAGATAAAATGCATTTGTTTGGTACCTAGGTGATACTCAGGGCCGTACAACGTTGATGGTACTATCGTTAAATAGTTTAAACCAAATTGTCTATTCAACATGACTTGGCCAATATGCAGCATGCGTTTTGTCATTGCATATGAATACAAATCTTTAATAGGAGAGCCTTCTAAGTATTTTTCTTCACTTAAATGAATCCCCTCTTCGTAAGCGCAGCTAGTACCCATGGAAATCATTTTGGCTTGCGGTTGATGTTGATGCCACCAGTTTAACACGGTAGTATTCATTTGCTGATTAATAAGCCATTGTTCTCCAGGATGTATTAAACAAAAATCACCTGCCTGCGTCCAAGCCGCCAAATGAAAAATGCTATCGAATTTTTCTGCAGAGAATTTATTTAACGCATCAGGGTTTAATAAATTAGCGTCTTTTGATCCCAGCCCAATGACATCGTGATTGGCACGTGTTAAATGCTTTACTAAATGACATCCCAAAAATCCTGTCGCACCGGTAACTAATATTTTCATAACACACTCACAATTAAATTAATTCTGGTTGAGGAAGCGGAGAAATAATTTTTCCGCCGTTGGCGCGAAAATCGTTTAACTTAGAAAGAATTTCATCTTTAAAATTCCAAGACAACAATAGATAAGCATCGGGTTTTTCAACTTCATCTTGATGGTAGACTGGAATTTTCGTCCCGGGGAAATACGTTTCACACTTCAAACGATTCACTTCAACAGCGCAATCTAATTCGTTATGTGATAATTGACAGTAATTAATAATCGTCGAACCTTTAACAGGGGCACCTAAGGCTTGAATGGATTTACCTTGATTTTTTAGATCCCGAATGATTGCGACCAAATCATTTCGCATACCCGTAATTCGCTTTGCAAATTGCTTATAACAATCAGCTGTATTAAATCCTTCATTTTCTTCGATTGCCAACAAGTCTTTTAATCGTTCCGTTTGTTTTTGTTCGCCCTGATGCGATATGTAAGCAATACAACTTCCACCATGAATAGGTAATAACTCAGCATCATGAATTTCAAGATGATGCTTAGCTAATAACTTACTGAAGGAATGCAAAGTATAATATAAAAGATGCTCATGATAAATTTGATCGTATGCACCATTGCGCACCATATCAGGAAGATAAATAAATTCAGCAACCAACACACCATCTTTTGCTAACAACAATTCAATGCCTTCAAAGACAGAATGCAACTCTTCCAGATGAAAAAATACTCCTGACCCATGAATTGCTTTCGCATGCCCTCGTGTCGATAAGATTTGTTGAGCCGTCTTTAAATTAAAAAATTGATTAATGCATTCTATTCCATTCGAATTTGATATCTCAGCTTGTTTTACACCCGAATCAACATTTAATACTTTCACTTTATTTTCAAATTGCGCGAGAAACGTTCCATCATTTCCACCAATATCCAGAACATAATCTGTATCTTGAAATTTTATTTTCTTCAACATATCCTCACAGAGTTTTTTAAAATGAACTCTTAACGAATGAGTAGTCCCAGAAACATAATTATGATCTACAAACATTGTTTCTTTTGGCACAGTGTATCCCAACTGCATCATTGTGCAGCCATGACAAAAAAATGATTGCAGAGGATAAAGAGGTACTGTTTGATTGACAGAAATTGGTAAAAAATTATTTCCCCACGGCTGCATTCCTAAGTCAATCACTAATTCTAAGTTTTCACCATGGCAGTTTCTGCAGTTCATTATTATTCTCCTATAAATCTACGTTATATCTCTTTGTTAAAGACAACTCAGCACCCCAAAGCCTGAGAGATCGACGCATATTTTGAATATCTATTTTAACTCTCCCCTTGTGGGAGAGGTCGGCGCGAAGCGACGGGTGAGGGGTGATTTTAAGCCAAAAACACCCCTCATCCGCCCTTCGGGCGACTTCTCCCACAAGGGGAGAAGTAAAAAATCTCGATAGAAATTATGCGGCTATCACTCAACCCCAAGGCCACCAATGCTGCTCATATCGATTATCATGAAATATAGAAATCTTTGGCAGCACATCAACCTCTAACATCTTCGCAATTTCTTTTTTAATCCGATTAAAATGTTTAGATTCCAACACCATCGTTCTAAACGGAATTTTGCTGTTAAACATTTCTATGCTTTTGCAAGCTTCGATCAACATCTTGTAAAAGTTTTCCAATATTTTATATTTGTTATTTCTAGTCAGTGCATACAAATACGTACAGACACTTAAGCCAAGCTCAATATCCGTGCTCAAATGACCACAGAATGCTTTGCGATAGCCAAGTGTATCCTTTAACAAATCAATCAAATCTGCTTCGCTCTTATTTTGAAATATATAGGCAACTCCGCCAGGCGTCCGAAACAAATACCAAGCACGAGTATCTTCGATTTCCGCACGCGGATGCGCAGTCGTACGCACTTCCTGGTAATTATTAAACGAGCCCAACACACGAGGAATAAATTTGATATTAATAAAAGGAAGAACTCGATTTTTAAATTCTGTATCACCTGCCGCAGAAAATGTTTCGTCATAATATCCATATTTTTCATGGACACTTTTTCGATATAAACCCGGTGTATAATTGATATAAGTGCAATCAAGAAGATGAGAATGATACTTGCCGCCATTTCTATTATAGGGCATGATGTCACTATATAACTGGCCTTTTTTGTCAATTTCAGCGACAAATGCATTACCCATCACCCAGTCGACGTCAGCATTTTTATCTAACTCATTGACAAGTATCTCTAAACAATCTGGATGTAAACCCTCATCAGCCGCTATAAAATTAACATATTCACCACGCGCAAGTTTGATACCTCGATTCCAAGCGCATTGAATTGTTTCTCTATTTTGACTCCTGACATAAATCACATCATGCAATACATCGCTGCATTGCTTAAAAATCTCATACTCATTGGTTGGCGAACCGCTATCCACAAAAATGATTTCCATCGTACCTTGAGGATAAATAGTTTGTTGGGTAATCATTTTTATAAACGTTAACATTTTATTGGCAGCTGAATATAACGATATAATGACCGAAACTTTATAATACAATCGAGTACGCCTATCGTCTATCAACTCAAAAGGTAAATCTTTTTTACTTAAGTTTTCTTCCAGTTTTTTTTGTAAGTAAGCTTTCTGCAATTCTAACGACGTGTTTTTACCGTATATCACTGGCAATACATCTGCCTCAGCTTGGTAACCACCTTGCTTTAAAATATCTGCAGCACGATCCAAAACAAAAAAATTCTTTCTTCCTTGCCATCGCATAATTCTGGATTGATAGACAGCAGAAATCAGCGGGTTATTGCGCTTTTCTTCTAGAGTAGCCAATTCATTATATAAATTGGATCGATCAACATATCTTTTAGAAACTAGATTTTGAAATTGTTGAATTTTAAATTGAATCTCTTCCTTTGTTTTCTCAGGAAGAGTTTTCTGTAATCGTCTTTTAATTCCATTAGCATTCATCGCAAAACACCACTGAGCAAATGACCTTGGCTCAACTAAAATAAGCTTCGCTATCACTTTCAACAGGTATTCATTTTTTAAATCCTTTAACGAGGTACTTTTTAAAATCCATTTTAATTTTTGTAGTTTTTTGAATTTATTTCCAAGTATTTCACGTACTAGAGAGCGTAATTTTGTGTTCTTAACTAATTGAATGATTTTGCTATTTGATTTATTATTTTGAATAGCAAAACAAGTTAAGAATAAATCATCCACACGATCTCGAGCATTTTTATTAAATACGTTCGTGTCTACATAAATATTTTTTAATTCATGTTCTTTGTTGATGGCAGGTAATGAATGAATTGCATGAATTAGCTTAATACGCTCTTCATCGTAATTTTGAATGATATGATTGATCATCGCAGCACCTTCACGCGCGCATGTATTGTCTATTTCATAAAAAGGAATATTTGGATGAAATGTTTTTAAATACGTAGTCACACCGCATTGACGACTAATTAAAGTGGGACATCCATGCAGCAACGACTCAAGCGCACTCAAACTCAGTGATTCATATCGTGAAGAAACCACATTAATAGCTTTACGATTAAAATACTGCATTAACTCATCACGCTTCAATGAAGGTAAATTAATAATAGACACATCACGCAACGTTGCCATTTGCTCAAGATGAGCTTTTGACCCTCTTCCACAGTTGTCTTCATCACCAATGATATAGGCTTTGTTGTAACTATCTTTATTTAGAAACCACATCAAATCGATAAAAATATCAGGGCCTTTTCTTCTTTCTTTCCGACAGACACAATAAATATCGATCTTTTCGTTTTTAGAAAATGTTTCAAAATGTCGCGGTCTCTCAAGAAAAACTAATGGATCGACGATAGTGCATGACAAGCCTTTATATTTTTTGTCCCACTGGTTTGCATATTCAATGCTAATCGCATAGCGATGATCAACGGTTTGGTATTGAAGATTTTCTAAATGCCGCAGCTTGGCCAAGATCCTATTTTTTTTGACGAGGATTGAAGGCCAATTATATTTAAACGATGTGGAGAGAGCTCCATGCATCGCTAATACCAAGCTTCCATAACAAATACCGTGCTGTTGTAGTGCTTGACCAATGAAAATCCCATTTTGATTGTAATCAGGCGTATCGATGTAATCAAAATAAATTCCTGGTGAATGCAGCTGAACTGACTTAGCCATATCCATGGCATCATGAAATTTTTCGTAAATATAGCCAGGCATCCCAGGGATTGACACATGGGCGTAGAAATAATGAAAGGGAATAGCAATCACGTTGTCAGGTTTAATGACATGCTTTTTTTCATCTAACCTAAGATAATAAAACGTACAATCTTTTTTATTCTGAATAATTTGCTGATAAATTGTTTGTCCGCCACCTTCTGTCGCGTATAAATCAAACATGGGTAAAAATATTTTCATTCACTCTCCGAGTTGTGGGGTTCTTACAAATACAAAAAAAAATAAGTTAGCGTGTTTGGTCAGATTGGATTGGACAAGATAATACGATTATCAATGCGCAAGCATTTTATAAAGCGTGCAGGGTGAAATATCTGCACCATTTTCCCAGCATATGGTTCCAACATCGGGATTAACTTTGACTCTAGAAAAGAAATCCTTATCAGCAAGTTTAGCAAAAATACCTTTAAATGGTATTATTTGTGAAATATCAACCTCACCGCTTCTCCCATCTTCAAATCGCAGAAAGAGCTTATACTCACTTAAAAGTTTTACTTCTACTACGCCCACTAACATATGCTTCACTCCAATCGCATTGAAAATTGCATACATTTCTAATCACTCGATGGGTGTCACCCCGCAAAAAACGCGCTCTCAAATTATGTAAGAAAACAGAACCTCATTCGCGTTTTTGTGCGGGGCCTGGTGCAAATTTTGAAAGAAACAGTGTTCCTCTCAATGCTGCAATCCAGGCCCCGCACAAATTTTCGTGTATTTTCTGCGTTTTTCTCAAAATTAAGTGGACGAAAATTTTGCGGGGTGACACACATCTAACTTGCAAATGGTGTAATTTTCCGGAATATTCTATACAATCGCCATCTACTATAATACCTTGGTTAAACAAACTTTGGTACGTGTACAGACAAATATTTAATTCTCAGCCGACACAGGAATGTCCAAAGAAAACCCAGCACTAACCGCATCCTGATAAAACATATTGACTGTTTCTAATGAAAACTCGTGCAGATCTTTACCGATATTGCCAAATTTATTGAGCAAATCATTGGGCACAGTAATAATATGACAGCCAATTTCATTCGCTTGAAATATGTTCAAAAGTTCGCGAGTACTCGCCCATATGAGCTCAAGTTGTGGATAAGGCCTCAGCATTTCAATTGCTGCTGCCATGACCGGAATGGGATCTCGGCCCGTATCTGCGATACGCCCCGCAAACACGGATATGTATGCTGAAGGCCCTTCGGCCAATGCCATGCTGACATCCCGAACTTGGCCTAAGGTCATCAACGCTGTGACATTCTGTTTAACGCCCGCTTTAGCTAGCTGCCGAATCAACCTTAAGGAGGATTCTGCTTTTGTATTCGTCACTGGAATTTTAACGTAAACATTTTCGCCCCAGCTGGAAATTTCTAATGCTTGATCATGCATTTCATAAAAGTTATCCGAGAAAACCTCAAATGAGATGGGTTTGTCAGGAATCATCTGTACTATTTCTTGAGCGAATGCTTTGTAATTTGTGATACCCGCCTTTTTCATTAAGGTAGGGTTGGTTGTAAACCCGCTAATCAAGGAATGCTGATTCATCTCAAACATTCCTTTTTTATCCGCACCATCTGCAAATAATTTTACTTTTAGATTTGGTATTAACATTCATCCCTCCTTGAATTAAATATTTTGTAAGGCTTGTATCCACTGCGCAGCTTCTGATAGTGAAGTTGCAATAAAATCCGAACCTTGCACCTCTTCCAAAGTATGATCATAGCGCATCCAAATTGTTTTACAACCCACTCGCGCTCCCGCCTCTAAATCCTTAGCTCTATCTCCAATCATGATACTGTTCGATAAATCAATCGCATGTATACTCGCAGCCTCTAATAATAATCCTGGCTGTGGTTTTCGACATAAACAATTATCTTGATTGTCGTGATAACACACACGAATTTCATCCAACGGCAACTCTTGCATTAATTTTAAATTAATTGCTTCAACCGTTTGGCGTGGCGTTGTGCCTCTTGCTACATCTGGTTGATTAGTCGCTCCAACTAATAAATATCCCGCTGCTTTTAAAGATGTTAATGCAGAAAACGCATCTGGTGGAATGCGCAAATCATCTAACGTTGGAGGTGGAAACGTTTTTCCATTTCTCAGCACGGCATAATTTAGAACGCCATCTCTATCAAAAAACACTGCTTTCCTTTTCATAGACAACAGACTCCCACTTCGTTTGTGATTTTTTTAATGCTGGATGAGAAACAAATAAATGCCAAATCACTGCTTGAAATGCTTCTGCATGCGGTGTTGTATTGTCAGGATTAGGCGTGGGAATAATGATACAAGCATCTGCTACTTTTGCGGTATAGCCACCATCTCTACCAACAATTCCTATGATTTTTGCACCGATCTTTTTTGCATATATTAATGCTTCAACTAAATTAGGGCTCACATTTTTTTCGAGATTACCTCCACCAACGGATAGAATAAGAATAGCATCATTCGAATTTAAACGACTCACTGCTAACCAGTTTGAAAAAACAGTAGACCAACCTTCATCATTCGTACGTGCAGTTAATTCAGAGACATTGTCGGTTGGAGCATACGCTTCGATACCGACAATTTTTCGAAAATCATTCACGGCATGGGAAGCATTACCTGCACTGCCGCCTACACCTAGCACAAACAATCTGCCATTATTTTTTTTCAGTGACGCCAAGATCTGAATCGCATTTTCAATTTGGTGGGTGTTGAGTTGTGCGAGAATTTCGGCAGCCTCAGTTAAAAAAGTTTTTATAAAATGCATTATTGCTCCTTTATTTTTTAAAATTAAACACTCTCAATCTGTAAATAAGATTCAAGATCCGCAATTCCACTGAATGATCCATTCTCATAAAATTTCTGTTTCACTTCACAAGCAGCTAATTGACTTTCTCTTATTAATTTTTGATAAATCACACTTAAATCACACACTTGATTGTCAGAGAGATCTTCAAATGCTTTTTGAGAGAATACTTCTAATCCATAATCGATATATTTCATGCGGTCATTTCGATTTTGTTTGTCGTAATTCACAATGACACCATCGACATATTCAACATTACTCATATCCCCAACATTTTCATTACGGAATACTGTCATTAATGCTTTTTTATTTAACTTAAAAAAAGCATTTTGTATTGCCAAATAATCACACGGAAGATAAGAATCGCCATTGATAACAAAAAAATTTTCACTCAGCAATGATAATGCTTTTTTGATTGCACCAGCGGTACCTAAAAGTTTTTCACCATCAAAAACATACTGCACATGAAGATTAAACTGATGCCCGTTACCGACAAAATCGACAATTTTCTCGCCTAAATATCCTAAACACATCACGACTTCCTTTATACCATTTTCTCTCAATAGATGCAGCTGATGAGAGACGAAAGGTTCGCCATTAATATCAATCAGCGACTTCGGTATGGTCTCAGTGACAGGACGCAGCCGTGTTGCTAATCCTCCAGCAATAATCACGATAGGTAACATGTTAATTCCTTACTGTGCTAACACCTGCGTTCCTGAAAAATCAAACCGAAAACGCACTTCACTTAATCCAGCCTCTCGCATAGTGTGTCGCAATTTTAGCTTGTCCTGTGTGTAGAACATGAGAAAGCCACCTCCGCCAGCTCCAATCATTTTTCCACCGAGCGCACCATTTTTTCTGGCCAATGCATACCAATCATCAATATTATTATTACTCATATTCCGTGAGCGCTGCTTTTTATATTCCCAGTGAACATTCATTAGCTCAGCAAATTCCAGCAAATTTCCAGATTCCAATGCGTCTTTACTTTTTAGGCCAAGCTCTTTAATAAAATGTAAATTAGATATCATATCGGATTCTTTTTCTTTCGATTTTTGATCTTGTTCCAACAGAATAGTAGAAGCTGACCGTGAATATCCAGTAAAAAAAAGTAATAAGTTATCTTCTAAATTAAACAATGTTTCTTGCTCAATCTGCAGCGGCCAAGCTTCGACCTGATGATTTGTTAAAAAACGAAAACAAGTGATCCCACCATAAGCAGCAATATATTGATCTTGTTTGCCTATAGGTTCTTTCAATAAATTAAGCTCAATGTGGCATGCTTGCTCAGCTAATTCACGCGGATGAATTAAGTTTTTTTTGAGAGTATGCAGCGCCTTTAGCAAAGCAGTCGTAAAGCTTCCTGAAGAACCTAATCCTGTCCCAGAAGGGATATCTGCCATGCTAGTGATTTCAAGCTGAGGCGCAGGAACAGACAAATAACGTAATGCTTCGCGAATAATGGGATGCTCAATTTCATCTAACGAATAGACTCTTTCTAATTTGGAATATTTAATAATTAACTCTTGCACAAAAGTTTGATGCAATGTGATATAAACGTATTTATCAATCGCAGCTGCAATTAAAAAACCCGTATGATCTTGATAATAAGAAGGTAAGTCAGTTCCACCACCACCCAACGATATGCGTAAAGGGCTACGTACAATAATCATAGTGAGATATCCTATAAATTTCTTCCACAATTTTCAAAGCGGATTCTGCATCGTGCAAATTTGTCTTCGGTTGGCGATGATTTTTAATATCATTCAAAAATTCTGCCATTTCCACCTCCCAGGAATTATCCAACATAGGATATTCCCATGAAAACGTCTCTGGAGGCCCCATCGTTGGAGACATTTTATAAAATGTAATTTTCTCTAGTCCATAACTACCACCCAAACCATGAATATCAATTTTTCCTTGGCGACCATAAATTTCAAATGAAAATAAATTCTTCCATTCAGTGCAACTGACATGTAAAAAAGCAGTTTGTTGTTTGGCTGTTTTCAAAATTAAAAAACCATTGTCATCGACAGGCATATCCCAAAAATAAGTATGTGCATGACCCTGAACATGGGTGAACTCGCCTAAAAACCAGCGCGCAAGATCGATGAGATGCACACCTTGATCAATCAATTCACCGCCACCAGACAAAGCAGGTTGCGCACGCCATTCTTTTTCATAACCAAGTCTACCGCCGTGCCCATATCGACCACGAACGAACATGAGATCACCTAATTCATTTTGATCAATTAATTCCTTGGCTTTGCGTAGCGCACGATGATATCGATGATTAAATCCAACATGAATTAAAGAACCTGATTTTTTCGCAGCTTCCATGATAAGTTTTAATTCCGCCGAATTTCTTGCACCTGGTTTTTCAATTAAAATATGTTTTCCTTGTTGCGCTGCTGCCAATGCAATCTCCGCTAAGGAGTGATGCAGCGTAGCTATAATAATCAACTCAATCTTAGGATCATTAATGGCATCTTCCCATTTTGATGAAACTTGACAAGCTGGAAATTTTTTTGCAAGTGATTCTGCCTTGCTTTCGACAACATCAACACACAATACAACATGCTGCGACAAGAGTGAATTTGCCCGTTTTTCTCCGATTAAACCACATCCTATGATTGCAATATTCACAGCATTTCATCCCATGATTTATTTCTGTCGCTAGGAATGATTCGTCGCAACGTATAAATATCCGAGCGTTTCAATTCATCGATTAATTCCGGAAGTTTAGACCAAGGATCCCATAATGCACTCAGTAACTTTCCGGTTATTCCATTACTTTTTGATGATGCTAAGAAAGAACATAATGACACCGGTATACTAAACGCCGTACCGCCATTCTCTTGTTGCTGTAAAGCACTCGCGTAGAATTTCTCACCCACTTTTTGGGGCCCAGCTTCTAATATCTCACCCAATAGTCGCGTGTTTAGGGAACCTGGAGCAATGGTATTGACATCAATATGATACTCACTGACTTCTTCTGCTAATGTTTCAGCAAAGCGCACAACGCCTGCTTTTGATGCTGCATATGCACTGAGAAATGGCATAGGCTTGGTTGCCCCGCCGCCTGATAAAATGATTATTTTACCGCTGCCTTGTTTTTTAAAATACGGAATAACTGAACGGCATTGCAGCACTGTTCCCTTCAGATTGATATCGATCGCAGCAGACCACTCTTCCCAATCCGTTTCTTCAATGCACCCTTTTGGGCCGTAAATACCAGCATTTGCAACCAGCACATCTAATTTACCCATTCTACTAATCGACTCACTCACCAATCTTTCAACGTCATCTTTTTTTGAAATATCTGCCGTCAATGAAAAAACCTGAGCATCATTCACTGCAATTTTTAATAATTCATTTTTAGCAGACAATAAATTTGATACATCACGCGCACAAATCATGACACGTGCACCTTCCGAGACAAAGTGTTTTGCAATTTCAAAACCCAATCCTTGACTCGCACCCGTTATAAGAACACAACACCCAGATAAATTCATGAAGGAACTCCGACTGAAAAATATTGGATACGACTATCATTCATTAATTTTTTTGCAACAAAACCGCTAGGATCAAGCACAATTTGTTTTATCGATGATTGACAAAAATCATTTGCTGTCAATTCTTGAAATTGAGGATGTTCAGTCGATATGATGACTGCATCTGCCGTCTTCAATGCATCGGCAACAGTATGTTTAATCGAAATAAACTGGGCTAGTTGAGGAGGCAAACAAGCAATACCAGGATCATAAGCATGAATAACCACACCTTCTTTTGCTAACCATTCGCACGTTTCTATCGCTGAAGAACGCCGCAATGTATCTGTGTCCGCTTTGTAAGTTAAACCTAGCATAGCAATTGTTTTGCCATTTATATTTTTTAACACATCTAACAATTTACGACACGACCATTGTTTGTGATAGTGATTACTCTTGATAACAGATGAAAGCAAACAGGTTTCACGATGTTTATTCTTACCTATTTCTTCTAAATAATTTACGTCTCGCATCAACGTACCGCCTGCAATTGCACCACCTGGACGCAAGTAAGCCTTTGGTCCAATCCGTTCTTCCGTTTTTAATCCAGCCTCAACGTCTTTTGCATTTGCTCCAACTGTTTCGCATATTGCTGCTAGCTCATTGATAAACGTAACGGATACAGCGAGAAAGGAATTAATGGCATGTTTTGTCATTTCTGCAGAAACGACAGACATCCACACAATATTTTCTGAGATAGGTTTCAGCAATGTTTGAATTTCAGATTTTTTTTCTAGATCATCCAGTCCAACAATAATTCGATCAGGATGAGAAAACACGGCAATTGATTTTCCTAAACGTAAATTTTCAGGAATACAAACGAGTGTTATTTTATTTTTTGGCAGACAGTGAGTAAATTCTTTATGAAGTTTATCTATCGTGCCTACGGGTAACTGCGAAGAAATAATCATGACGCCATCATTTTTAAGATAAGGAAATAACTTTTTTATCTCAGCCTCAACCCAAAGCGTGTCTGCTCTATCATCCTGATCAACGGGTGTGTCAAACGTCACCCATACAATGTCTGCGTCTGTAATATGATTCGCATCCATATTAAATTTTAATTTTCTTTGCTGTTGCATAGTAAGAATGAGACCATCTAATCCCGGCTCAAATAAAGGAGCTTTTCCGATTTTTAATTGTTGTATGATCTCTGCATTATTATCATAGCCAACAACATCATGGCCTGCTTTCGCTAAACAAGCTGCGGTAACACAGCCTAAATGCCATAATCCTATCACGGCAATTTTCATTCTCTAAACTCCATTATCCATGGATTTTCTGTCAAATATTTAATTGTTTTTGTGACACCCTCACGTATCGATAGCTTTGGTTTCCAACCTAAGTTACGCATGCGTTCACAATCGAGAAATATAAATGGGTTGTCACCTATCCAACCTTTATTTCCACCCGTATAAATTTTTTCAGGGCTCACATTTAAAAATTCACTAATCCAACCGATTGAATTATTGACATCGCAATATTCATCCGTTCCTAAATTATAAATATTGACTTTGTTTGTTGATAATTGTAATGCAGAGAGCATTCCATCTATGCAGTCCTGAATATATAAATAAGATTTGCGTTGTTTACCATTTCCCAAAATGGTAAGCCTCGTCGCATCATTCAGTAATTGTTTGTAAAAATCAAAGATGTGTCCATGCGTATAGCGCTCACCGAGAATTGAAACAAACCGAAAAATATAGGCTTGAAAATCAAATCCCTCACAATACGCTTGAATAAGCCCCTCAGCAGCTAACTTAGAAGCTCCATAGAGTGACGTTTGAATCGGAAAAGGAGCATGTTCAGGTGTAGGAATCATCTCTGCTTCACCATAAATAGAGCCCGTTGATGCAAAAGCAATTTTTTTTACGCCATTCTCTCTCATCGCTTCTAACACATGGAATGTTGCGATTGCATTTTGTTCTAAATCTTTGTGTGGATGATGAGTACCATAACGAACATCTGCATTGGCAGCCATATGACAAACAATATCGATATTTTTCATTGCGGCAATTAATAGATCTTTATCTAATAAGTCCGCCTTAACTAACTTAAATCGTGAAGATTCATTCGCATTCACTAAAAATTCATTAAAGCCCGTAGAAAAGTTATCGTAACCAACGACTTCATGGCCCTCACTCAGCAGTCTGTCCGCTAAATTGCTGCCAATAAATCCTGCGCATCCGGTAATAAAATAACGCAATCAAACTCTCCTTTTCTATTCTATATTTCGAAACACCCAGTAACGCGACATGAGATAACCTAAATTTACATTGACGCCAATGGCTATAATAATCCCCAGATAAGGAGACACATTAAATTTTTCAACCATAGCACTCACTATCAACACAGTGATGACATAATTTATTGTAAGCAGAACTGAATACTTTGCTACTTTAGTTGAAAACCGGGTATTTTTATTTTGAAAAGTAATTCTATTATTCGTTGTAAAATGAAATAAGATGGAAAAAATGTTAGATAAGGTAAGAGATAGGATATATCCCATACCTAATATTTTCCAAAAAACAGTGAAAGCAATAAAATAAATAATTGCTGTCAATAAACCAACAACACAAAAGGAAATAATCGATTTTTTATTCGCTAAAAGGTAGTTTATGTATTGCAAATGTAAAGACATTATAAATATTCACATTTATTTTCTTTAGTAGTTTCCTTTTTTTTCATCAAGGAATCATGTGTCACGTTCCGATCTAAAATAAACATAGGACGTTTTTTCACTTCATCATAAATTCGGCCTATATATTCACCCATCAAACCCAGAGAAAGTAATTGCACGCCCGAAAAGAAAGTAATAAACAATACTGTTGTCGATAATCCTGGTGTTAGATTAATTCCAATGAGCTTTTGAAAAACATACCAAGTACCCAGAAGAAAACTGAACCCTGCAAAAAATGCACCGCTAATCGACATAACCTGCAAAGGTCTGCTACTAAAACTGATTAATCCATTCAATCCAATTTTAAGTGAGCCAGTAAATCGATTATAATTACCCTGCCCAGCAAATCGTTCATCTCTATCATACGCCACAAATGTTTGTTTGAATCCGACGTATGCGACTAAGCCACGTAAAAAACCATGTGTTTCTTGCAGCAATCGAATCTCTTCTATCACACGTCTCGATAAAATGCGAAAATCGCCGGTATCTCGGGGAATATAAACATCACTCAATTTATTAATGAGTTTGTATCCAATAAAAGAAAGAAACCGCTTAATTAACGTTTCACCTTTGCGTGAATTTCGTTTTGCATAGACAACTTCAAAGCCTTCTTTAAACTTGTGATACATCATTACAATTAATTCTGGAGGATCTTGTAAATCCACATCGATCACAACACAAGCTTGGCCTTTGCAATGAAGAATTCCAGCCATCGTTGCAGCAGGCTGCCCAAACCGTCTGGAAAATACAAGTAACTGAATATGCGTATTTCGCTCAATTTCTTTTAATATCACTTCCTCAGTATGATCCGGTGAAGGATCTAGACAAAAGATAATCTCATATTGGATATTTAGCTTAGCAAGAACAGGCTCTAAACGCTGAAGAAATGGTTGGATATTCGAAGCTTCTTTATAAACGGGGACAACAATAGATAATTGTTTAGGATGTGCTTGTGAAGTATTGTCAATATCCATTTCTCATCATTCCTTTATCAAACTTTTATATCTACCTTTTTTACAACTGGCAACTGGCTTTTTAAATTGAGCATCTTCAACAATTTAAGCGTCGCTTCTGCTTGATTAAGCGTATAAAAATGCAAGCCAGGCGCTCCACCTTTAATTAATCGTTCGCATAGATCATAGACCACTTCCAAACCAAATGATTGAAGTGAAAGCTCATCATCACCATACGCTTCCAAACGCTTATAAATCCATCTAGGAATTTCCGCACCGCATAAGCTTGAAAAACGCACTAGTTTTGTAAAATTCGTGATCGGCATTATACCAGGAATAACCGGCACATAAATACCGAGTTTTGCACAATAATCTAAAAAGTAAAAATACGAATCTGGGTTGAAGAAATACTGAGTAATAGCACTATTGGCTCCCGCATTTATTTTTTGCTTAAAGTTCTTCATATCCATCAATGCGTTTTCTGCCTGTGGATGAAACTCAGGATAGGCAGCAGCTTCAATATGAAACGTATCGTGAGTTAATTTTCGAATTAATGCAATCAGCTCATAAGCAAACTTTAAATCACCGATGTGCTCCGCATGAGGATGCAAATCCCCTCGCAATGCAACAATGCGACGGACACCATTATTTTTATACTGATTAATTATCTCAGTGATGTTATCACGAGTAGAGCCTACGCATGTTAAATGAGGCGCAACGTTGAGATGGGCTTTCTGTTGTATCATTTTAACAACATCCAATGTCCCAGTTTGCGTTGTTCCTCCGGCTCCATAGGTTACTGAAAAAAAATCGGGTTGCGTTTCAGAAAGAGCTTTTACTGCCTTGTGAAGCAACTTTTCTCCTTCAATTGTTTTAGGTGGGAAAAATTCAAAACTGATTCGCAATCCACTATGATTCATCTCAACATTCCTTTAATCCGTAAGATGTGGCGCAAGCCATCGTTTAACAAGAGTCAGATCCATTTGTTTGCGTTTTGCATAATCAACAACTTGATCTTGATGAATTTTCCCCACACCAAAATAATGTGACTGCGGATGAGAAAAATAAAACCCACTCACAGAAGACGCTGGTAACATAGCAAAATTTTCAGTGAGCGACATATTTGCATTCTGCTGAACATTGAGCAAATGAAATAAAAAAGGTTTTTCCGTATGATCAGGACATGCTGGGTAACCAGGCGCCGGACGAATACCCAAATATTTTTCAGCGATTAACTCTTCATTCGTTAAGCTTTCAGCGGGATGATAGCCCCAAAATTCTTTACGAACACGAAAATGCATATGCTCAGCAAATGCTTCTGCTAAACGGTCTGCGAGAGCTTTTAATAAAATACTATTATATTCATCATGATTTTTCTCAAAGTCAGAAATATATTTTTCTAAGCCCAATCCTGATGTAACAGCAAAACCACCTAAATAATCTGCAATTCCTGTTGATTTTGGCGCAACAAAGTCAGCTAAGCATGCATTCGGTTTCCCTGATGACTTTCGTGTTTGTTGACGCAACATACGAAAAGTCATTAATAGCTGGTCACGATTTTCATCCGTATAAATTTCAATATCATCATCGACACTATTCGCTGGAAAGAATCCGATAACACCAGAAGCTGTCAACCATTTTTCTGTGACTAACTTATCTAACATCACTTTCGCATCTGCAAATAATGTGCGCGCAGTCTCGCCAACAACATCGTCATGTAAAATTGCTGGATACCGACCCGCCAATTCCCACACTTGAAAAAAAGGCGCCCAATCTATATATTCGATTAGCTGCTCTACTGAGTAATCTGAAAATGCTTTCGTACCCAAAAATTCAGGCTTTTTAGGAGAATAACTATGCCAATCGACCTTTAATTTGTTTTCACGCGCTTCACTCAATGAAATCAATTCATTTTCATTTTTTTTATTTTGATGACGCTGACGTAAGGTTTGATATTCTTCTCGAGTTTGCTGAATAAAATTGTCTTTGTTAACATCACTTAATAACTGACTTGCCACACCCACTGCTCTAGATGCATCAACCACATGAACCACTCCATGCGCATAATGCTCTTCAATTTTAATGGCTGTGTGTGCACGCGAAGTCGTTGCGCCACCAATTAACAATGGGACCGTAAATTGTTGACGTTGCATCTCTTTCGCGACATGAATCATCTCTTCCAATGAAGGCGTGATTAACCCACTCAGGCCTATCATGTCTACATTCTCATTCTTAGCAATATCAAGTATTTTTTCGCAAGAAACCATCACGCCCAAATCAATCACATCATAATTATTGCAACGTAAAACGACGCCAACAATATTTTTTCCAATATCATGTACGTCACCTTTTACCGTAGCTAATAACAGTTTTCCTTTGTGTTGCTGTACACCTTTTTTTTCTGCTTCTAAAAACGGAACCAGATAAGCAACTGCTTGCTTCATGACGCGCGCACTTTTAACAACCTGTGGCAAAAACATTTTCCCTGCACCAAATAAATCCCCAACAACATTCATGCCATCCATCAACGGTTCTTCTATCACTTTCAAAGGACTGCCTAATGCGATCCGGGCTTCTTCGGTATCTTCTGTAATATAGGTGTTGATCCCTTTAATTAATGAGTAGGATAAACGCTCTGTAATCGGTTTTTCACGCCAGCTTAAATCTTCTGTCTTTGCTTTTGTTTGTCCTTTGACAGAATTGGCCACTTCTAATAATTTATCGGTAGCCGTAGCCGATCGATTTAAAATAACATCCTCAACTAACACCAACAAATCTTTTGGAATATCTTCATAAATCGCCAAACTATTTGCATTAACAATCCCCATACTCATTCCTGCGCGTATTGCATGATACAAAAATACAGCATGAATCGCTTCGCGTATTGGGTTATTGCCTCGAAAAGCAAATGAAACGTTACTGACACCACCGCTCACCAATGCAAATGGTAATGTTTCTTTGATTCGCTTTGTTGCTTGAATGAAATCCACGCCGTAATTATTGTGCTCTTCTATCCCCGTCGCAACCGCAAAAATATTGGGATCAAAAATAATATCTTCCGGTGGAAATTGAACTTTATTCACTAATAAATCATAACAACGCTGACAAATTGCAACTTTGCGTTCTTCTGTATCTGCTTGACCTTGCTCATCGAAAGCCATCACAACAATTGCTGCGCCATAACGTTTAGCAAGTATAGCCTTTTCAAAAAAAGCTTCTTCTCCATCTTTCAAACTAATGGAATTAATAACGCCTTTTCCTTGGATGCACTTTAATCCTGCTTCAATCACTGACCATTTGGATGAGTCTATCATCACAGGTACACGCGCAATATCAGGCTCTGCTGCGATTAAATTTAAAAATTTCACCATGGCAGCCTCAGCATCCAACATGCCTTCATCCATGTTGACATCGATGATTTGCGCACCATTAATGACTTGATCACGCGCTACTTCTAGTGCTGTTGTATATTCATTATTTCGAATCAATTCTGCAAAACGCAATGATCCAGTCACATTAGTTCGCTCACCTACATTCACAAAAAGAGAGTCAGAAGAAATTGTCAGTGGCTCAAGACCACTGAGACGACAAGCTTTGGGGATGATGGAGATAGAGCGTGGTTTGATTGTTTGAACGGTTTCAGCTAAAGCACGAATATGAAGTGGCGTTGTGCCACAACAACCTCCTACAATGTTAATAAAGCCAGACTCAGCAAATTCTCGAATAATCGCTGCCGTTTCTTGAGGTGACTCATCGTACTCACCAAACGCATTGGGCAACCCTGCGTTCGCATGTAAACTAATATAAGTATCTGCAATAGTCGATAACTCTTGAATGTATGGACGCAAAGCTGCAGCACCTAATGCACAATTCAAACCAATACTAAATGGATTAGCATGACGAACAGAATGCCAAAAAGCTTGTGTGGTTTGACCTGATAACGTTCTGCCACTGGCATCTGTTATCGTTCCTGAAATCATTAATGGCAATTTGATTTGATGATCTGCAAAATACTTTTCAACTGCAAAAATAGCAGCTTTGCAATTTAACGTATCGAAAATGGTTTCTATCATCAAGATATCAACACAACCATCAATTAGGCCGCGAATAGACTCTGTATACGCTACAACTAACTCATCAAAATGAACATTTCGAAATCCAGGATCGTTCACATCTGGTGAAAGCGATGCTGTCCGACTGGTTGGACCCAATATTCCTACAACAAATCTCGGTTTTTCAGGTGTTTGCAGTGTCATAGCATCTGCAGCTTTCCGCGCTAAGCGTGCCCCCTGAAAATTAAACTCATAAGCAAGATCTGCCATTTGATAATCTGATAATGAAATGGCAGTTGAATTAAAGGTATTTGTTTCAATCAAATCGGCACCCGCAGCCAGATAACCTGCGTGAATTTCATAAACAATCTGCGGCTGGGTTAACGATAAAAGATCATTATTCCCTTTTAAATCAACTGGAAAATTTTTAAAGCGCTCACCACGATACTCATGTTCTTGCAAATGATAGGATTGAATCATTGTACCCATACCGCCGTCTAGCAGTAGGATACGTTGTTTCAGTGCGTTTTCTAATATCTCTTTGCTAGAAACTGGGGTCATAATTTTTTATCTATGTTCAAATCCCTTCTTTATGAAAAGGAAAAAACTGATTTACGCAACAACACTCTTTTTAAAAGTGGGTATGGGTAGATTTCGTTGATTAAGCAAAAACAACTTCCTTCAAAACAGCCTGTTGAACATCAGCAATCTCCTGTTGATTCAACCGTGGTCCGAATTTTGCAACGACTTTTGCAGCTGCAAAACTCGCTAAATCGGCTGATTCTAAGTAACTAAAACCTTTTGTAATGCCAAACAAAAAAGCGCCTGCAAACACATCGCCCGCTCCAACTGTATCGACAACATTCGCCGGATACGCAGGAACCTCATGGAATTGGTGACCATCATAAATAACAGAACCATCACCTCCACGGGTAATAGCAAATGTTTTAGCATATTTTTTTAGTTCGTCTTTCGCATCACTTAACGTTTGAGAATTTGTAAAAATTAATGCTTCACGCTCATTACAAAACAAGAGATCAACTTGTTCACCAATGATGTTACACAATCCATCTTTGAAATATGTCACCATATTCGGATCAGACAAGCTCAAGGCAACCTTGACTTGAGCAGCTTCTGCAGACTGGCACGCTAAAATAGCCGCTTCACAACCTGTTGGTGAGGCCACTAAGTAGCCTTCTATATAAAGATATTCTGAATTTTGTAACGCATCGATAGACAGTTCGTTTTTTGAAAATTTTGAAGTTGCACCTAAAAATGTATTCATCGTACGATCTGCATCAGGTGTGACTAATACAATGCATTTTCCAGTGACGCCTTCTCGCTCGTCTTCTTTCAAATTGGTTTGAATACCATTCGAAACCAACTCTCGATAGAAAAAATCACCGGACTTATCATTTCCGACTTTACATGAATAAAATGTTTTTGCACCTAACTGTTGGGTCGTAAAAAGTGTGTTAGCAGCTGAGCCGCCACACGCTTTTAAATGCTTAATCCCTTCCAATTCTTCCAGCAATTGATGATGTGTTGCCTCATCAATCAGTGTCATAACACCTTTTTCAATGTTTAACCGTTCAAGAGTGCACGAGCTCACTTCAAAATCGATATCAACTAAAGCATTTCCTATGCCATATACTTGGTATTGTTTCATAGTTACTAACTTCCTGTTGGTAAATTAATATCGATAATGATCAGGTTTATAAGGACCATTAACAGAAACATTTAAGTAGTGAGCTTGTTCCTCTGTTAATTCAGTTAATTGCACACCCAATTTTTTTAAATGTAATCGCGCAACCATTTCATCGAGTTTTTTCGGTAAAATATGCACGCCAATAGAATATTTTTCTGCATGCTGCCATAATTCTAGCTGAGCCAATACTTGATTGGTAAATGATGTTGACATCACAAAACTTGGATGACCCGTCGCACAACCTAAATTCACCAGACGTCCTTCCGCCAACACAATCAAACGTTTTCCATCAGGGAAAATCACATGATCCACTTGCGGTTTGATATTTTCCCATTGATATTGACGCAATGAAGCAATATCAATTTCAGAATCAAAGTGACCGATATTACAAACTATCGTTTGGTCTTGCATTTTTTTCATATGTTCATGAGTAATGACATTCGCATTACCCGTTGCGGTTACAAAAATATTACCGAGAGATGCCGCGTGATCCATCGTGACAACACGGTAACCTTCCATTGCCGCTTGTAATGCACAAATAGGATCGATTTCAGTGACCCACACTGTCGCACCCAATCCTCTTAATGATTGTGCGCAGCCTTTACCCACATCGCCATAACCGCAAATCACAGCAATTTTTCCAGCAATCATGACATCTGTCGCACGCTTAATGCCATCTACTAACGATTCACGACAGCCATACAAATTATCAAACTTGGATTTTGTCACGCAATCGTTAACATTGATTGCAGCAACTTTTAATTCGCCTGTTTTATGCATTTCATAAAGACGATGCACACCTGTCGTTGTTTCTTCAGACACACCTTTGATATGAGCAAGAAGCTGAGGATATTTCTGATGGATCATTAATGTTAAATCACCGCCATCATCCAAAATCAAATTAGGTTTCCATCCATTAGGGCCTGTAATAGTTTGCTCTACACACCACCAATACTCTTCTTCTGTTTCACCTTTCCATGCAAATACTGGAATGCCTGCTTTTGCAATCGCTGCTGCCGCATGATCTTGGGTAGAAAAAATATTGCAAGAAGACCAACGCACTTCAGCGCCTAAATCTATCAAGGTTTCAATCAGCACAGCTGTTTGTACGGTCATATGCAAGCAACCAACTATTCTGGCGCCTTTCAAAGGTTTTTTACCTTTATGCATTTCACGCAGCGCCATTAATCCTGGCATTTCGGTTTCAGCAATTCGAATTTCTTTTCGACCCCAATCAGCAAGATCAATATCAGCGACTTTAAAATCTGTTGTTACTTTTGAAATGGTTTGTGCTTGCATATAACCTGCTCCGTTAAAAATTGGCTGCTTTACGTAAGGTATCGACTTTATCCGTTTTTTCCCAGCTCACATTCAAATCATCTCGACCAAAATGTCCGTAACTTGCTGTGGGTCTGTACATTGGCTTCATCAGATCTAACATTTTGATAATTCCGTATGGGCGTAAATCAAAATTTTCTCTAATTAATTTAATAATTTCTTGATTCGAAATTTTTCCTGTGCCAAATGTTTCAACGTGAATTGATGTTGGTTCTGCAACACCGATTGCATAAGAAATTTGAATTTCACAACGATCTGCGATACCCGAGGCAACAATATTTTTAGCAACGTAGCGACACGCATAAGCTGCAGAGCGATCAACTTTAGAAGGATCTTTCCCAGAAAAACAACCACCGCCGTGTCTTGCCATACCGCCGTAGGTATCAACAATAATTTTTCTGCCGGTTAATCCGCAATCTCCGAGTGGACCACCAATCACAAAACGTCCTGTTGGATTCACTAAGTATTGCGTATTTTTATCTAACCATTCCGCAGGAATCGTTGGTTTGATAATTTCGTCGATAACTGCATTCGTTAAATCAGAATGGCTAATGTCAGGATGATGTTGAGTTGACAACACAACTGTTTGAACACCCACTGGCTTATCATCAACATAACGGAAAGTAATTTGGCTTTTTGCATCCGGACGCAACCAATTTAAGGTCCCATCTTTGCGTAATTTTGCTTGACGCTTCACCAGTTCGTGAGCGTAATAAATCGGTGCAGGCATTAATCCTACCGTTTCATTCGTTGCATAACCAAACATTAACCCTTGATCGCCAGCGCCTTGTTCTTCCAATTTGGTGCGATCTACACCTTGCGCGATATCGGGAGATTGTTTGCCAATCGCAGACATAATTGCACAGGATTCCCAATCAAATCCCATTTCGGAGCTATTGTAACCAATATCACGCACCACATTACGCGTGATTTGCTCGATATCAACCCAAGCGCTGGTGGTCACTTCGCCTCCCACTAAAACCATTCCTGTTTTAACAAATGTTTCACAGGCTACACGAGAGCGTGGATCTTGCTGTAACATTGCATCCAAAATCGCATCGGAAATTTGATCTGCAATTTTATCTGGGTGTCCTTCTGAGACGGATTCAGAAGTAAAAAGAAATTCTTTCTGCATAAACGGTCCTTTTTATAGTTTCAGGCGAACAAACGTGAAATCATACTATTTTTTTCCAAAAAATAACAGGTTACCGTAGGAATGTTTTTAAAAAAAAATTACGAAATAGTTATAAAATAGGAAACAGATTCAAAGCGTTAGCATAATCCTCAGGGATCCCAATGTCGATAAAGTAATTATCGACTAAAAATGCTTGGGGTTTAAGCTGCTTAACGAAGGGGAATAAGAATTCATTTTCAAATGAAAATTGTTTGTTGATAGGAAGATTGTGGAATAACGTTGGCTCAATTAAATAGACCCCAGCATTAATCAAACCAGCCTGCACAACACCTTTCTCACTAAATGAGTTGACAGTATTACCCTCAACTTGCACTGCACCATACCGATAACAGTCAGGCACACTGCGCAACGCCATCGTCAATACTGGCGAGTTTTTTGTGTGTAAATCCCACATATTGCGATAATCAAGCTGCAGAAAAGTATCCCCATTTAACACAAAAACAGGGTGCAAAGTTTTTATAGACTCTAGCGCATGAACAATTGCCCCACCCGTGCCTAAAGGCTGATCCTCAATTGCGTAATGGATCGCAATACCTCGATAAGCGTTACTGAAGTAAGTTTGTATTTGTTCATATAGATAATGCACAGACAACACGACTTCTGTGATGCCTTGAGATTGAAGATAGTCCAGCAGGTAGGCTAAAAAAGGTTTGCCCTGAATAGGCGCCATAGGCTTAGGAATATTGCCGATAACCGAGCGCAATCGGGTACCAAACCCTCCCGCTAAAATAATCGCCTGCATTAGAAAACAGCGGCTTTTTGGCGCTTAGGATTGTATTCAGCACCAAATATTTCTTCTTCGATCAAAGAACAAATAATGTGGCCAAACAGAATATGACACTCTTGTATTTTGGGAGTTTCTCGCGCAGGAATATTCAACGTCAGATCACAACGCTCACTCATTAACGGTGCATGATCTCGTGTAAAACCAACCGTTATTAAGCCTTTAGCATGCGCAACTTCAAAAGCTCGCAGAATATTCATTGATTTCCCAGATGTTGAAATACCAATCAGCACATCGCCTTTTTGGCCTAATGCTTCGACTTGTCTAGCAAATAAATATTCAAACGCATAATCATTACCGATAGCCGTTAACGCTGACGTATCCGTTGTTAACGCAATCGCAGACAAAGCTGGACGATCGTAACATAACCGGCTCACTAGCTCTGCAGCTAAATGCTGAGCATCTGCCGCACTACCGCCATTACCAGCAAATAAAATTTTGTTGCCATGTCGTAATGCCGTAATACACTGTCTCGCAATGTCTTCAGCTGCAGTCAATATTGCTTCATCTTGCTCAATACGTGACAACACAGTAAGCGTTTTCTGTATTTCATCTTGAATATAATTGCGCATAATATTCCCTACAACTGATTAATAAGTACACGAAAACAGCAGATTACGATTGTTTTTTTTGAAGGGTTATACTTTAGCCTAAAGTAATTCCATGTCAATGTGTTATTTTATAGGCTCTATGAAAATATTATTAATCACAGACACTCATTCCGAATCTGCCGGAGGCGCAGAAAAGCATTTTTTTACCTTAAAAAATGCACTAAAAAAACAAGCGGGTCTCACCGTTTTTAGCTTAGGCTTTGGAGAAAAAGCTGAGAGCGGCCCTGATTTTGAAATAGTAAAAAGTTCTTCATCATTACCCATACGTCAATGGTGGCGAATGTTTTTCAGCCCTGCAAAATATCAAGAATTAAAGCAAGTCATCGAAAACTTTTCGCCAGACATCATCCATTTACATAACGTCAGAACCTACACTGTTTCTTTATTAAAAGCAGTCATGCCTTATCCTGTCATTCAAACCGTGCATGACTATACTTCTATCTGTCCAACAGGATGGAATGTCCACAATACCTTACAAGTTTGCCCGACGGGATTAAATGCGCTTTGCTGGCGAGAACATCAAAGAGGAAAAAATTTTTTATTGTATCTCGCACATTTATTTGCTTTTTATAAACGTAAAACACTTTTAAAAAAAACCGTTAAAAAATTTATGGCGCCCTCGCCATTACTTGTAACCTATTTAGAAAAAAATAATTTTAAAAATGCCATTTATATACCGCCTTTCCATCCAGAAAATAGCACCATTGATAGAAACAATAAAAAAATGAATTGTTTTATGTATATCGGTCAACTCGAAAAGCATAAAGGCATTGATATATTAATTGATGAGTTTGCATTAGCGTGTCAACACAATCAAAATTTAATATTGAAAATAGCGGGTAAAGGTTCTTTAAAAAAATCACTAGAACAAAAGGTCCAGCAATTAAAATTAGAGAACAACATCTTTTTTTGTGGCTGGGTAAATCCGCAAGAGTTATTTCAAGAATGTATCGCCCTTATCTTTCCCAGCATAGGATTGGAAGCCTTTGGATTAGTCATGACAGAAGCCATGGCAAATGCACGCGCAATCATTGGATCTGATCGCGGCCCTACTGCTTGGTTGATAGATGATAAAAAAACAGGGCTTTTATTTAATCCCTTCAAACAATATGATCTTGCTGAGAAAATTTTATTATTAGCGGTCGATAAACAAATGGCTGCGAATTTAGGAAATAATGGTTACGAGAAATTAAAAACGTTCATGTCTAATCAAGAGATTGTTGATGCGATTATTCAACAATATGAGCATCTGCGTCTTCAGGATGCTTCTTGATAATATAAATACACATGTTTGTATCTAGTACCGTTTCCATTTAATTTTGACCGGTTGCGCTCAGATTGCGTTTAGATTTGAGCGATTAGTCTTTCAAAAAAGCGGAGGGCTAGCTCCGCTAACTCGAGCATTTTTTGAAAGACTAATCGCTCAAAGATAAATGCAAGATGAGATGCAACCGGTCAAAATTAAATGGAAACGGTACTAGCATGTATTTCATAAAAAAATATCTTCCCGTTCTTGTTGTTTCGGTTGTGCTCTAGAATCCATAAAGTCATCAGAAAATTTATTAATGCTATTTCGTAGTGATCCCCACGGATTTTTAACAGGAATGAGGATAGTCACTTCACCCATTTTTTTAATAAAAACCTCTTCGCCTTCAAATCGAAATTCTTTTGGTAAACGAACAGCTTGGCTCTGGCCATTTTGAAACAATTTAGCTATTTTCATAATAGAGCCCCCAGTAGTCTATATTAAAAAGTATATACTATTTATGAAAACACCAACACCTTCTTAGCAGCACTGTCCGTTTTGAGCTTAATGGGCTTAATAACTTTTGACTTAACAGACGCCAGCACTAGTGAAGCAGCGGATGAGTGATGACTAAAAAGCACAAGACCATCCAGAGGAGATAATTTTACAATCGAGTCAGTGGGTAGTACCGATGTCATAGGCACACTGACTGGTGCCACCATAGCAGTCACTGGCAAGGCAGCTATCGATGGTGAAACAATACTACTGATCGTTGGCTCTATGTTTCTTCCTAACTGCAAATACGGAGAATCTTCAAACTTATCTCTTTCTGACGTCACCGGCAAAGGCATATCAACAGCTTGTTTTTCTGTAAAAAAATCTATGCTCTGCAACAAATCATTACTTAACAGATCAACAGATGCTGACGAAGCGACTACTAGTACCTGCGGAGCAGACACTACTACATCAGGAATAATATTCTGAAATTGCGTTTCTTTTTTTGTTTGCTCAATCAATGGAAGCATATCGCCAATCACTTGCTCTTCAAGCGATATCGTCACAACATCTTCTGCCAGCTTATTTTGTATTGTTTCTTCAGACGCCTTTAATTCGTTCATCGCATGCTTAATATCATCCATAAACCCATCAGCAAGCCCTTGTTTTAACATCAACGCATCCGGGTTCAATAGAATCGTTTTTTTAGCTCTTTCAGTAGAGACCAATATACGACACCATGCAGCAAATTTTTTATATGCAGGATAAGTGAGATAAATATCTAAAAACTCAGTGGCTTGCTGTTTATACTTATCGACAGCGTCTAACGATAAATTTAAGTATTCTGCTGTAAATTTAGAATCAAGTGTCAACAACAACACCTTGGTACAGAGATATATTTTGCGTCGCACACTGCCTCTACGAATCAACGAGAAAGCCTGATAATAATTCATTAAATCCGCCACTGCTGGCAAATAATCTCCATGAGATAACTCATGTTTATCTGTTGAACCAGCTGCATATGACAGTTGTTTAGCTTTATGTGTTTGTAGTATCAATGTTTGTTTGGTTCGTAGATTTATCAGTTCATGTTTTGAGATTATCTCAGCAAGCCTGGCACGATCAGCTTTGGATAATACCAGTGACTGCATATTTTTAACTTTTTCAAATACCGTTAAGTACTTAGCACCATTCTTCGATACCAAATAGTTTAATGCCTTGCCATAAAAATCGATTGCAAGCGATAGATATTTTCCAAATTGCACGGCCGTATCTGCCACAATGATTGCCGCACTTTCATTGCCTAGTGCATACACTTCTTGATAATCTTTTAATTTTTTTTCTAGACTCTCTGCAGTTGCATCATAATTATTTAACCTTACATGAAACCATTTGATAGCAGCATATAATTTTGGTTTATCTTTCTGTGATTTTGCTAAAAATTCTAATCCCTGCTGTGCATTTTCAAAAAAGCGCTTATCGGGAACTTCTCGTTTTTTTTCATTTAAATACTGCGCTTCCGCTCGTGAAAGCAACATAAGCTGATCTGTCTCATTTGTCGTTCTAACAAGCAAATTCAGTAGATAGTTAAATATGTCTTCTCGCAAATAATAAATGTAGCCATCCTTCGGCATCATTTTTTTATGCAAAGCCACTATCTTCTCAATCAAATCATGTTGCTCATCAGAATGATGAATGTCAGCAAACAAATGACAATAAGCAAAAAAAATATATTTATTGACAACATCAGAAGGTAAGTTTTTCACTTTTGAAAGTAATACAATAGCCTGCGCTGCATTAATCGGCTTATTATTTAAACCATATAAAGTTTCTAATGCTTCAACATATGTGATTAGTTCATCTACTTTTTTTTGAAGCTGTAATCTCAGTAAATCCCCTATTTTTTTAGACTGGAGCAGAAAATACCCTGCAATGATACCCAAATCAAGCTTACAATCATAAGGAATACTATTTAGATACGCGAAACTTTCATCTGAATCTTGCAAGGCTTCATTTGCTAACTTCATGATGAATTGCATTTCTCTGGGTGGATTTTTTAAATCTGAATCTGGATTCACCCTCCTGTCCGCTTGCTGAAAAATCTCATCGATCTCTGGAATCTTAATAGATGAATTCAAACGATTTAACGCATCCTTTGATTTTGTTTGAGTCTCAACCAAACCATCAGCAGTATTTAACTCCAATGGATTCGGCGAAGCAAATTTGAGAAGAAGCTTTATCGCTTTTTTCTGATAATTTATAGATAAGTGAACATATTTTCTTTCGAGTAAATCAATAGCCTCTGAAAATTTTTTTTGAGGAATGAGATTTTTTTCCACTTGATGCAGTATTCCAAATTTTTCATCATAACTCCCAGCTCGCTCAAACCATTCATCTGCTTTATTTTGTTGATTTAATTTTTGGTATAACAATGCTATCGAGTTTGCAATCTCAGCCTTTGTTTCTTTTTCAGAGTCACCGCACTCATCAAATAGTTTCTCTAAGAGATGGATCTTAGGATCATCTTCTTGTTTTATTTTATGCTGAGTAAAATACTTCGTGACCGATTCATGTGTCAGCGATACTTCTTGTTTTTTTAATAAATGACAGAGAATTTGACGATATTGAGGCCCCTGAGAAACGGAGTCAGAAGCTTTGTAACAAGTTAGCGTAAAGCCTAAAAAGCTTAAAGAAATATGTATAGATGTTAAATTGACAGGCAGAACATCAAGTATCCATTTAACAACCTCAACTTGACCCAAATAAATTGCATGATAAATCGAGCTAAAATGTAAATTGACATCGCCACTACAAATAGCTGTATTGATATTGTTTGCATTCAAAGCCGCTTTAACAATATCCAATTTACCTTCAGCAATTGCTTGAGCTACCGTTAAATAGTCTTTTTTTATGATAGATTTGTAATGATCAAAGCTTTTAGGCATGGTTATTAACCTGTTTTCCAATATATCCCATTAAAATGTATACGCATCACAGCGCAACATGTCTGAGGCTGAGCATTTTATAACAATCTGGATTATTTGAAAACAACAATATCAGTCAACAACGGTGGCTGAGGGAAATTTTTTGGCTGTCTTGTTTGTATATTGGCCAGATTATAATCCCCCCCTCCCTTGAGAAAGGGAGAAAGTAACGGTTCTGTCATATATGACACCGATCGGAACTCGCGTTATTACGATCAAATTTTCTCTTTAACGATACCCCACCCGCTCCCTAGCTTGCTCCTCAACACGTCGCTCTTCCGACAGCAACTTCACATTCAACGCCTCAATCGAATTAATCCCATCCGATAATGTTTTACCATTTGCAATGTGATAGGTATGCAGTCCAGCAGCCTGAGCACCTTTAATATGTCGATCAGTATCATCAAAGAAAATCGTTTCACTGGCTTTAAAACCATTTTCTTCCAACAACGCAGTAAATGATTCTGGATACGGCTTCATCTTTCCATATCGACAAGAATAATATTCTTTATGTAAAAAACCTTTTAAGTTGGGTTGACCTAGCTCGCGCTGACAAATTTCTTGAAACGCTTTTAAATGTATTTCATTCGTGTTGCTGAAAAGAATAACGTTATATCCGCTATTCATATATAAGCATTTTAAATGTTCCAACGCAGCTTTATTTAAATCCAATAACATCGCATTCCAAGCAGCATCGAGTTTTTCATCACTGACAATTAAATCCAATCTCTCTCGCAGCTGAAAGCGAAACTCTTCACTTGTAATTTTCCCCGTTTCGAATTGACTAAACAGCTCAACTTGCGCGTGCTGCGTATACAACTCATCAAAATTGGTAACACCTAATTTTCGAAACGCTTCTGATGTTAGTTGATATTTTAGATTAATCAAAACACCGCCCAAATCCACAACCACATTTTTAATAGTCATCATTCACCTTTTCTGTTGTTATATTTTCTTTTTGCTTCAATTGTCAACCCCATTCCTACACTTCCAAACGCATCACCTTGAATAACAGTTGCCTGAGGAAATAAGCTATTTATCTTTTCACGAATCTTAGGAATTTTTGTTGATCCACCCGTGTAAAAAATAGCATTAATATCATTAAAAGTGACACCGCTGATTTTCACAGTTTCTTCGATTACCTGAATAATTTTTTGTAGAGAATCTTCGATAATCATATTGAGTGTTGATCGCGCGATTAAAATATCCAACTCATCTTCAATAAAGGATAAATCTACATTCACTTCCGTGACATCACTCAACCGTTGCTTAGTCGTTTCAACGGAATCGAGAATATGGTGACCCGCGCGTTTTTTTAAAACATGAATGAGACGACTTAACAGATGTTTTTCATAAGCCATCAATCGAATAGAATTCACATGCGCTATGGTTTTTGGATCATACAAATTACTTAATGTGTGCCATGTTGTTAAATCATAATAATAAGACGAAGGCATTTCGATATCACTACTGGATCCTCGTATCAAACTCCCCATACCTAACAACGGCATGATAGAGTGTAAGCTTAATTTTTTATCAAAATCAGTTCCTGCAATATGAATACCACAGTTTGCTAATACATCTTGTGAACGGTCTATGGTTTCAACTCCAGGATGCAAACGGATAACGGTAAAATCTGAGGTACCACCCCCCATATCAATAATTAACGCTAATTGTTCTTGTTGAATAGTGGCTTCATAAGTCAATGCAGCAGCAATCGGTTCAAATTGAAATGTCACTTCTTTAAAACCCACCTCACGTGCAATCGACTCTAGCGTATTCTGTGCTAACTGATCTTTTTCAATATCGTTATCATGAAAATGAACTGGCCTACCCATCACAACATGTGTGAGTTCTGCACCTAATGTATTTTCAGCTTTTGATTTGACATGTTTAATAAACTGCGCCAGAACATGAGTGTAGGGCACATATTCATTAAAAATAACGGTTTTATCCTCCATCAAAGACGACCCCAACACTGATTTCAGTGCCATCATCAGCCTTCCTGGAGTGCCTTCTAAATAATGGTTGATGCCATGCTGCCCAAACTCCCACTGCTTTAATTCTGTATCACAAAAAATAGCCGAGCGAATTGTAGATTGTTTATTTTCTAATGGAATTAATTGGCAAACATTATCCATGCAGACGCCAATCGTTGAATTGCTAGTACCAAAATCTAGACCACAGAATGAACGCATGACAGCTATCCAGAAGGATTATTGAAGGGGGCGAAATATTACAATCTACCCGCCGTGATATCAAGTTATTTTTTTGCTCTAACTCATCTGACGGCGGTGGGTGATTGCCATATATAACATGCGCCCATAAAAAAACCCGCAACTGATTCAGCAGCGGGTTTTTCCGACTATCAACCTATTTACATAAGTTGACGTGTCTAACATGTTTTCTACAGATTACTCAACGTTGAGTTGATCTTCCATGTCTTTCATGTTTTTCATTTTTTTGAAGCCTTTGACATTTGACAAATCACTTACTGATTTGAAATCACCGTGTTTTTTACGATAGCTAACAATAGCCTTCGCTTTAGCAGCGCTCATACCTTTCACTTTCATCAATTGCTTAACAGTTGCTTTGTTGAGATCAACTTTGTCAGAAGCAGTTGTGGTTGTGGTGGAGGTTGTTTCGGTAGTTGTTGCTGGCGCAGCTTTTGCATCAGCAGCTGGAGCAGGTGTTACATCAGCAGCTGTCGTTGGTGTTGCACCAACTGGAGCAGCTGTTGTTGTAGTAGTTGTGTCATTAGTTGTGGTTGTTGTCGTGTCGTCAGCAAATACTGAAACAGATGTGACCAAAGCCATAGAAGCAACAGCGGTTAGCATATAACGATAAAAAGACATTGAAATACTCCTTTAGTAAAATTAACTAATTTTTTATTCTATAATTTTCCGCTCGCGCAGAAAAAAACCACTTCAGAGTCATGTCCTTAAAAAAAATTTAAAGAAACAAAGAAGCTTTGAAGAGTCATTGGACACGATTTTTCCAACTCCCCAGAGCGGGATGCTGGTATGACGGGGAAATCTAGGGTCTAGCGAATGTCAACAGCCCCTATTCCTCCACCATAAAACAAACCCAGGTTGATGGAGCACAAGCAATTGGAATCGAATCGATCGGGGGGCATATTACTCATTATAAATAAAAAAATCTATAGCTAAAACAATAAAAACTCCACATCGTTTAATTATTTTTAATCCTAGCCGGGTACCAAAGCTTTTTAAAAGCATCAGTTGTGATAGAATTTGCTGTTTGAGGTGATGATATACCTCTTGCGCGTTTACTTGAACTTTAGATTAGGAATAACTCCATGCAGCGTAATGTAACTATATTTAATATGGTAGGTTTCATATTAACACTCATCACTATCACTTCCACCAGTTGGGCCAGCCCAATTATTCCCATACCCAACCAGCCGCTTCAACCCATGGTGACGCCTGCTTCTCCGAACATTGACGCCAAAGGTTACATATTAATCGATGCAAATAGCGGAAAAGTGTTGGCAGAAAAAAATCCCGATATGCGCATGGCGCCAGCTAGTTTAACTAAACTCATGTCGCTGTATATCATTTCAGGCGCTTTAAAAAGTGGCAGCATTCATTTAGACGACAAAGTCAGAATTAGCACCAAGGCTTGGCGCACAGGCGGTTCCCGCATGTTTGTCAAAGTAAATGATGAAGTCCCAGCAAAAGATTTAATACAAGGCATCGCTGTTGCCTCTGGCAATGATGCATCAGTTGCAATGGCAGAATATGTTGCCGGCACTGAAGAAGCTTTTGCCTCCATGATGAATACTCAAGCAAAAACTCTGGGAATGAACAGCAGTCATTTTATGGATAGCACCGGCTTACCTAACCCGAATCACTACTCTACACCAAGAGATTTTGCGACATTAGCACGAGCACTTACCCAGGTTTACCCAGAAGATTATAAATATTTTTCAGAAAAATGGTTTACGTTTAATGGAATTCGCCAACCCAATCGAAATCGTTTGCTCTGGCGTTATCAATATGCTGATGGATTGAAAACAGGGCATACTGATGATGCTGGTTATTGTTTAGTGGCTTCCGCTATCAAAGATAAAATGCGTCTGATTAGTGTCATTATGGGATCCCCAAGCGACAACGCTAGAACAGAAGATTCTATCCGTCTTTTAACGTATGGATTTCGCTTCTTTGAAACACATAAACTTTATGATGGAAAAAAAGCGCTAGCAGAAGCTCGCGTATGGAAGGGCGACGATAAACAAATTTCTTTAGGGTTTGAAGATGACTGGTATGCAACATTACCTGCAGGACAATCTAAAAATATGCAACATGTTATCAAACTCAATGAACCCATCGTTGCGCCTATTGTCAAAGGCCAAGTCTGTGGATCCATAGACGTCGTGTTAAATAATCAAGTTGTTGCATCCAAACCCTTAGTTGCTTTAACGAACGACCCTAAAGGCAGCATTTTTAGAAGAGCTGCAGATGCGATGAGCTTTCGATTTTATAAGATTTTTGCGAAATCTAACGATCAAGTGAATAACGGTTAATATCCATTGTGAGCATGCTTTCACACATGCTCATTTTCTTTTTTATAGGCTAACTATGCACAATGCCAAACGATAAAGATTCTCTACTCACCTTTCCCTGCGAATTTGCGATCAAAGTTTTTGGGGTAGCTTCTGACGAATTTGAAACTGAAGTTCTCAGCATTATTCACAAACATATCCCAAACTTGTCCGAAAATGCGATCCGAACGCGGCCTAGCAAAGATAAAAAATACTTAGCCTTAACCGTCACGGTTTTCGTAGAGAGTCAATTACAGCTCGATGACATTTACCGTGAATTAACATCTAACCCTTTAGTCCTGATGGCATTATGATAAATAATCACGTTATCTTTCGTTTTTTAGGTCTGCAAGATTATTTAACTTGCTGGCAAAAAATGAAAGAATTTACAAGCCAGCGTCTTCCAGAAACACCTGATGAAATATGGATACTGGAGCATCCACCTGTCTTTACACAAGGACAAAATGGTAAACCTGAGCATGTCTTAAATCCCGGTGAAATCCCTGTCATACCCATCGATAGAGGTGGACAAGTCACCTTTCATGGCCCCGGACAACTGATAGCTTACGTATTAATCGATGTTAAGCGTAAAAAACTGAACGTCCGAGAACTAGTAACAGCATTGGAGCAATCCGTCATACAGCTACTCCTGAATTATCATCTCTCTGCAACATCAAAATGCGAAGCACCCGGTATTTACATTGATAATAAAAAAATAGCTTCGATCGGTTTGCGGATTAAAAGAGGCTGCTCTTATCATGGGTTAGCACTAAATGTTGATATGGACTTAGAGCCTTTTTCTCGTATCAATCCGTGTGGATACAGCCAATTACAAATGACACAATTGTCAGAATGGGTAACAGCCCCACCGATAAAATCGATTGGATTACAACTTATTGAGTGCCTGAGCGCAAACTTAGGATATACTAATAAATTGATCAAAACAACGAATGGGAATCCAGCTTTTATGGAAACAAAAACTTTCGCCAGTCCTACACAAAAACAACGTGGCGCTGAAAAACTTGCGCGCATACCCGTAAAAATCGAAGCAAGCACAACTCTCCTTCGAAAACCTGACTGGATCCGTATTCGTATTCCTGCTTCACCTGCTGTCGCAGACTTAAAAAAAATTTTACGCGATAATAAATTAGTCACAGTCTGTGAAGAAGCATCCTGCCCAAACCTGCCTGAGTGCTTCAGTCATGGAACCGCCACTTTCATGATTATGGGTGACAAGTGTACAAGACGATGCAGTTTTTGTGACGTTGCACATGGCAGACCTGATCCACTCGACACCAATGAGCCGCTGAATTTAGCAAAGACCATTGCTCAAATGGGCCTGAAATACGTTGTGATTACCTCTGTGGATAGAGATGATTTACGAGATGGAGGCGCAAGTCATTTCAGTGCGTGCTTAAAAGAAATCAGAGCTCACAACCCCACTATTAAGATTGAAGTATTGGTGCCCGATTATCGAGGCCGAATGGATATTGCACTCGAAGCAACAGGAACAGAGCTTCCGGATGTCTTTAATCATAATATTGAAACAGTGCCTAGACTTTACAAACAAGCAAGACCCGGTTCGGATTATGCGCACTCATTATTGTTATTAAAAGTATTTAAATCAAAATTTAGTCATATCCCAACGAAATCAGGATTAATGTTAGGCTTAGGTGAGACGAATGAAGAAATAGAACAGACCTTGATTGACTTGCGGACACATGATGTTGACATGCTAACATTGGGGCAGTATTTACAACCTAGCAAATTTCATATGCCAGTCAGCCGTTATATTACACCAGAGGAGTTCCAACATTTTGCAATCCTCGCTAAAAAACTCGGATTTAGTAAGGTTGCTAGCGGTCCTTTGGTTAGATCGTCTTATCATGCTGACAAACAAGCGTCGGGGGAAGAAGTCACATAAGAAAATAAAACTATAACCTATATACCCATTACACCTCAAGATGCGAACTTTAACAATGCAGATTGCAAGCAGTTGAAACGTTTTGATTGAGAAAAACCGCAGCAATACTTGTTGTATTGTGAGGTTTTTCGATTGAAAAACGTTTCAAATGCGCCGCAAGATGTGTTGTTAAAGTTCGCATCTTGAGGTGTAATGGGTATATAACTTAATTAATGGATTAATCACTAAACTCACTATGTCTGACATCATCAATCCAATGTTACAGTGGCTAAACGCCCATCCAAATATGGCAGGCGTTGCTACTTTTATCATTTCAGCAGGCGAATCTGTTGCTGTTGTTGGCACTATTATTCCCGGCTCTGTCGTGATGACCGCTATTGGTGCATTAATTGGTGCTGGTGTCATTCCTCTATGGTCTATCTTAATCTGGGCAATCATCGGGGCTATTGTCGGTGATAGCATTAGTTATTGGCTAGGCTATTATTTCAAAGATCATATGCGTGACTTATGGCCTTTTCGTACTAATCCTTATTTATTGGCAAGCGGCGAACGATTCTTTTTTAAATATGGAAGCATGAGTGTTTTTATAGGGCGCTTTGTAGGACCTGTTCGCGCACTTGTTCCAGTCGTTGCAGGAATGTTACGAATGCAACCTATACGATTTTTCTTTGCTAACGTCATTTCAGCTATTGGATGGGCGCCAACTTACATGTTACCAGGTATTTTATTAGGCGCAGCTTCCTTGGAATTATCTCCAGACATTGCCATTCACGCAATATCCATGTTCTTCTTGCTTGGTTTGTTTATCGTACTCTGCGTATGGCTAACTTATAAAATTTTTATGCTCATCAGCAACAAAATCAATCAATTCTTAAATTGGACTTGGCGACACCTATCACAATCGCCTCGATTTTATTTCTTCACTAAAATGCTAAAACATTATGACAACAACAAAACTCACGGACAATTGGCTTTAGCATTTTACTTTGTTATCACATCGCTGCTTTTCTTCGCATTGGCGATATATATTTATATGCATGGCTCGCAGACAATCGGGGTCAATAATGTCTTTTTTTATTTATTCCGCAGCTTCAGAAGTCCAAATGCTGATAATTTTCAAATATTCCTCACATTACTAGGTGATAAAAAAGTTTTAGTCCCGACTATCCTTGCTATCTTTGCTTGGCTTTGTTGGAAACGAAACTGGCACACCGCTTGGCATGTTTTACTTTTATTAGGTTTAACTGGTGCAAGTATTTTATTATTTAAAAATAGCATCCATTCCCCTCGCCCTTGGGGAATTATGAATAGCCCAGAAAGCCACTCTTTTCCAAGTGGGCACACTACACTTTCAAGCGTATTTTACTCAGCATTGACTTTATTGATAATCAGCGCCTCAGGTATCAAACGAAAAAAACCGTTATACTTCCTGATGCTCATCATCATATTAAGCATCAGCCTCTCTAGATTATATCTTGGCGCTCACTGGTTTACAGATATTTTAGGCGGATGGTTACTCAGCACCAGTCTCTTGATATTTATTGTTATCTCGTACAATCGAAAAAAAGAATCCGCTATCAGAGCAAAAGGGATTATTATCGTCGCTCTTACCACATTACTTTGCTTCGTTGGATTGTTTTACTATAAAAATCTCAACAAACTAAAGCACGACTACGCGATGCTCGATTGGCCTGTTTACAGCGTCTCTCTCAACTCCTGGTGGGATCAAAACGTTTCCCATTTGCCGAGATATCGCGCGGGAAGAATTGGAATTGCGACAGAAATATTAAATTTACAATGGATTGGCAGCTTGAGTGACATACAATCATTTTTGGAAGCCCAAGGCTGGCAAACACCACCAGAAAGAAATTGGATAGATATCGTTTATCGAGTAGCCGACATTAGCAGCTCTGAACATCTACCTCTTGTATCCCCTCTTTATTTAAATAAAAATCCTGCCTTAGTGCTTGTGAAACATATTGATAAGAAATTAATTGTTTTACGCTTATGGAGTGCAAATATTATTTTTAAACAGACCGATCAGCCTCTCTGGGTAGGTTCAGTTGGCGTAGTTCCACGAACTTACAGCTGGCTGCTTGCCTTCAAGAAAAAAGATACGACAATGATCCCAACCAATTTATTATTTAATACAAAATCCGATTTATATGATATGAAACAAATTAATTTTATCACCGTATCAAATCATAAACCTCGCACTCATCAAATTATTTTAGTAAAACCCAAAAGCCTTTAAAATATCATTTTATTACATTAGGGTCTGCAGGAGTAACAAATGTTAAATGCACTTATACAACTCACCTTCTTTACCACCAAAGCAATTATTATTGTGATCCTACTTCTAGTGCTACTGGGAGGAATTCTTGCCTTACTCAGCAAAGGTAAAGAAAAATTAAAAGGTCGCATTCAAATAAAAAATCTCAATAAAAATTATCAAGAGACGACAGAGGCACTTTTTTCTGAAATTCTTCCAAAAGAGCAATTAAAACAATTTTTAAAAAAACAAAAAGCAGATGAAAAAACCAAAACAAAATTAGCTGGCAAACATTCCGATAAAAATATTTTTGTCATTCATTTTGATGGGGATATCAAAGCAACCGCAGTCACTGCATTACGCGAAGAAATCACAGCAATTCTCGGTGTTGCAAAAACAAGTGATGAGGTTGTTGTTTGTCTTGAAAGCGGCGGTGGAATGGTACATGCCTATGGCTTAGCAGCCGCACAACTTGCGCGACTACGTCAACAACACATTCCATTAACTGTGATTGTCGACAAAGTCGCAGCAAGTGGCGGCTATCTAATGGCAAGCGTTGCTAATAAAATTTTAGCCGCTCCCTTTGCCATTATTGGCTCTATTGGAGTTATAATTCAGCTCCCCAATTTTAATCGTTACTTAAAAGAAAAACATATCGACTTCGAACAATTAACTGCTGGTGGATTCAAACGCACATTAACGATGTTTGGAAAAAACACGGAAGAAGGCCGAGATAAATTACAACATGAAATAGAAGAGATTCACACACTTTTTAAAAATGCCATCATGCAATATCGTGGTCACATGGATATTCAAAAAGTTTCAACAGGCGAACATTGGTTAGGTACTCAAGCCTTTGAATACAAGTTAATTGACGAAATAAAAACAAGCGATGATTATCTTTTAGAAAAAAGCAAAGAGTGCAATCTTTTTGAAATTCGATATGCAACAAAAAAAACATTAGGTAGCAAGTTATCTTCTGTGATGAACAACATTAAACAAAACTATTTCTCGTCTCAGTATATTGTTTCTTAAAATACTTTTCAAAATCAAGGAGTGTTATGAAAAGACTGACTCTGTGTATTTTGTTACTTATCTCGACCATTGTGCATGCCGAAGATACTTATAAAGTCGAATCGTCGGCTAACGATGAATTTTTGATAATTAATGGCGTTAATTTCGCTGCAAAATCTTTTTGTCATGATTTTCAATTAGGGGATGAAGTGGTATTTATGTCAGGAGATCCTGATGGGTCTTGTACCGAAGCACTTATCGTAAATTTAAGAACGAACCAGACTTGTAATACTTGGTGCTCGACACCGTATTAGATAAGGGGGACGAATGTCCTCCCTATCATTCTAGATTCGTTATTTTCTATAGTACTCTTGGACTGAGGAGGATTATTTCTGCATCGCATGCCCTGCCAATGCTCCCATTATATAAACATAGCCACAAAATATGAGATCTATTCCAACAAACAAACCAATAATATAAAGACTTGAAGCAGGCCAATTAGCTAAAATTAATGCCCCAAGCGCCAACGTAACGAGCGCATGAAATAAGTTGAGCCCCCACCTTGGCATTCTATGTGACAATGCATAGACCGTACGAAAAACACCAAGCGCAAGATAAAAAATTCCAAGCAACAACGTTAAAGAAATAGATGCTTTGAAAGGGCTTTGAATGAGCATCATACCCACTACCACATACAGTAAACCCATTACTAGATGCAAGAGAAGACCACTCATTTTCCCACGCCAAAAGGTCACAGCATCTACCATAATAATTGCGCCAGCGATTAAAATGATAAATCCGATGAAGATCACAGTAAGAAGCGTAGTGAATACAGCTGCACTAGCCGCTACCATACCTAGAAGGACAAACGCTATGCCCCAAAAAAGAAATTTTTTCCAATTTTGACCAAATATACTTTTATCGATCTGCATTGAACAAGATATCATATACATTCCTTATAGTGGTGATAGTTCATTTAGTCCTTTACACTAACTCTAATTTCTCTTGTACTAGAAACTCATAGGTTAACTACAGCGCAGGTACAATCGCAAGAAATTATTATCCTAGATTCGGCAATTAGAATCTCGTAAAACAGCAAACGGAAAAGAGCGGGCGTGAGAATAAGATGCTATTGAATCAAAATGTGAATAATTCAGCCGCAATATATACAAAGAATCAAGTGTTGACCTTTGGCATGTCAACGGTCAAGATTGCATCCCTTCTTTTTTAAAATATGGCGCATTAGGTGGTATAGGCGTTGGAGCTTTATCGGGCTTGATGACTTATCCATACGCAGGCGCAGTCACGTTTTTTGGGCATATATTTGCAAACAGTGCTAAATCTGTTGCAGCCGGTGCAGTGGGTGGCCTAGCCTTAGATCATTGGAAATCAAAGCAAGCAGAAAAAACACGACGACATCTTGAAGAGATCACAAGCCTACAAACAATGGCACAACGCAAATTGGCATCTTTTGAAATTATGGATATCAAACCTGAATCAGAGACAGAAGGATCTGACTTGCGCAGGCGTGTTTCGAAATAAAAAAATTGCAATTGAGGGGCACTATGCAAGTGCCCTTCATAGCAAACGGCTTTGTCACACTTCACATTAAAATCCGCCCCTTTACCCTTCAGAAAAAATGCACCAAATAGATTGTTCTCCTATTTGGTGCAAGAAATTGTATTTAGTATATCTTGCACCAAACAGTAAAATGTGTTGTTTGGTGCAAGATATTTAGCTAAACTGTGTAAAGTGAAACTGAGGACATCCAAATGACACCCTTTATAGGCCGCAAAAGAGAACTGATGCAGTTGAAAGACTTGCTCAGCCGTGATACCGCCAGTCTAGTTGTCGTGAAAGGACGGCGACGCATAGGGAAAAGCCGCCTCATTGAAGAATTTGGGAAAGGTTTTAAGTCTGTTACTCTTTCAGGGTTATCCCCAACTAAAAAAACAACGTCCAAACATCAACGTGAAGAGTTTGCACGCGAAATGGCAAGAATTTTTCAAATTCCCTTTTCTTATCAATCGGATTGGAGTGATTTGTTTTGGCATCTTGCGGAACAAACTAAAAGAGGAAGAGTTATTATTTTACTAGATGAAATTTCTTGGATGGGCTCTAAAGACCCGACTTTTTTAGGAAAACTTAAAAATGCTTGGGACTTGCATTTTAAAAAAAATCCGAAATTGATCTTAGTGTTATGTGGCTCTGTCTCTTCATGGATAGAAAAAAACATTTTAAGTAGCACAGGATTTGTGGGAAGAGTCGATTTAACCTTGACGCTTGGTGAATTAACATTGCCCGAGTGTAATGAATTTTGGGGCGCACAAAAGGAGCAAATATCAGCCAATGAAAAATTCAAATTGCTAGCGGTGACCGGTGGTGTTCCACGTTATCTAGAAGTCATTTCTCCTAAAAAAATAGCGGAGGATAATATTAAGCGCCTTTGTTTTACTCAGGAAGGATTTTTTTATAATGAATTTGATAAAACTTTTCATGACCTATTTACCCAGCATAGCGAAATCTACCAACAAATTTTATTTTGTTTAATCAAGCACCCTATGGCTGAATTGGATGATATTTTTAGATATCTTAAGATGAAGAAAAGCGGAGTGCTAAGCCAATATCTCAATGATTTGATTTCTGCGGGATTTGTACGGCGCGATTATACTTGGGCTATTCATAGCGGCTTGCAATCAAAGTTAAGTCATTTCCGAATTTGTGATAATTATGTCCGGTTTTATTTGAAATACATCTTCCCCAACAAAGATAAAATTGCTCGTGATGCTTTTGTTAATCGATCACTATCAACATTGCCAGGCTGGGAAAGTATAATGGGATTCCAATTCGAGAATCTAGTTTTGCAAAACCGTCACTTGGTCCAGCAACTTTTGCATATAGACCCAGCAGAAATTGTAAATGATAATCCTTATTTTCAGCGAAACACAGTGAAGCAAAACGGCTGTCAAATTGATTATATGATCCAAACTCGTTTTAATTGTTTATATCTTTGTGAAATTAAGTTTTTGAAGAATCCAGTACAAATGAATGTTGTGCTAGAAATGAAAAAGAAAATAAATAATCTTTCTTTACCTAAAAATTTTTCTTATCGTCCTGTGCTTATCCATGTGAGCGGTGTGGACGATGATGTAATAGCAAGTGAGCTATTTGCGAATATCATCGATTTTGGACGGTTGTTGCAGCTGGTTTAAGTTATATCTCCTTTATTTTTTATAATCCTAAATTCGGCAGAGTCTAGTAATTTTTGTCCTTTCTGTTTTTTAACAGGCGTATGCAGTAACACAGAATCATCACGTAAATCGATATACGGCAATAGGTGGCCTTGCAATATAACGACATAAGCGTGTTAATAACGAACCCGAGTTAAGAAGAAATCCCAAATGATGATAGTTACCAGTTTGATGTAACCGCATTACAAATTGACAACAGATTAACTTAATCAAAAATGTGTTTGTGGTCAGTGAGCAAATTTAACTTTAGAGTAAAATCAATGACTTATTAAGTAATAACCTGTTGCCTCAAAATAAAATGTTACCCAAGTAATGATTCGTTGCCTCATAATTCATGTTACCGAAATAAGGGCCTAAGTTGATGATCCTGATCATATTGCAATTCTCCTTCCTTTTAATTTTACATCAATCCTAGAAAAAATGTTTTTAAGCTTTGTTTCAAGGCTAGCTTTCAGTTCAAAAGGATTAAGAGATTCGTATATGGCTGTTAATCGTTTCTTTTGCGATAGATTGATATGTTCGCTGGCCATGAGACGTTGATAGGGTGTTAAAGGCTTATCATGTTTCTTTTTAATTTTGGATTGAATACGACATTTATCTATGAGCTTCATAGCAGGATAAAAATAATTATGTAGTAATGAACATTCATTCTTGTACAGGTCATTCATTAGAGAGATTAATGATTTATCCTCGATTCGGTAATACCCGAATAATTGACGAACATGGGTCCAATTCTTTTGCTCTACATGGGCATTATCGTCTTTGTGATAGCTAAAATTTTCTTTTTGTTATCTGAACTATTCCAGTTTAACGTATTCAGGATAATTTGAGTTTTTTCTGTTAAGGATCGAAACTGTGAGCAAATCGGAACTTAATACAATATCATAATATTATCAATATGATGCCGTACTAAATTTAGATTTCCCCCTTCTTTTTTTTGAAAAGCAATGATCGAATTGTTAAACTTGACCCTGTTTTTTTTATTTATAGTATATAATGAAAGCATATATATGAATTTTCGAAGGGGGGGGTATGTTAAGATATCATAGAACCATACCTGATAATGATGAGGCTATGAAAACTAGAACCATAAAAGTTGATATTAACAGACTTGAACACGATAGCTTATGATCTTGCTCTTATTGATCAAGCGAAGCAAATAAGGCTTGCTCAACGAGCCGTGGATAGTGTAGGTAGTCTTGAACAAAAGCAAGTACAAGTAAATGCAGAACAATTAAAAACTTCAAATAGCGATATTGAGAGAGCGCTCTCAAATGCCCGAGGTAATCAAGCAGCATCGAAAACGGCAAATATCAAGTCGGTTCACCATACTTCAGCAAGTTCACCCACAAACTCTAGCCAAGCAAAAAAACAAAATGTTTCTCACAATGTTTCTCACGGGGCAGTTATCAGGCCAGTTCGCGATACTTCAGCAAGTTCACCCACAAACTCTAGCCAAGCAAAAAAACAAAATGTTTCTCATGAAAAAACGACCCAGTCAGCTCATGGTGGAACAAAAGATGAGCCACAAAACAATAATGGGCCTGGGTGGCGCTAGAAGATTGAAGACAACCCATTTTTTCTAAAAATTCCATATCAGCATGCCTCAAATGTTATGATCTTGAATTTCAAGGTAAATCATCATGTATCTTTTTCTGGGTGAACCTTACAGATATGAAAAATCCAATATTAAATATTTCTCTTTATATGAAACATAATGAGGAATGTACTAGTCAATATTTAATTAATATAAAAAAAAGAGAGACCCTCGCATTTTGAATCTATATATATCAAACTAAAAATATAGATTTATTTTTTAGTTGGGTACGCTCCATTCTTGCTCCCGTGATACGGATCATGCCAAATAAATCTCAACACGCGTCCATCACGAATGCCATATAGCCGAAGCTTATTCTCTAAACGTAATGAAAATAATTTTTCATATTCATCTGATATCTTAAGTTCTTCTAACCGTTTTTTTGCTTCCTTGACAAATTCATCAATGGATAATGTGTGATTGTTAGTGCCGCTAGACCTACCACCAGCAGCTTGCTTAATTTGATTCCAGGTCATGGTTTCAAATCCATGCAGATTTTTTATTATATCAAGATACGCTTTACCGTCTAATTTTCCCCACCCCCATAAAGTATGCTCATCATCACAACGATGAAATTGCCAGGCAGGAGTTAGATGTTCGGTGGATTCCGGGTCTTCCTTTACACGCGGAACCCTATTATGCGGTTCGTAATGCGCACGTATTTCTTTGTTAGCAGGATTGTAATTAATTTTGGGTTGGCGTTTATCTTTTTTAGACATTTTAAAATCTTAGAGGCTACTGTAATAATCTGCCATCGACTCAATTGAAATAATACTATTGCCACGCTCTCCATCAGCTAAACCAACTCGAGCTCGCTTCCAAGGTTCTTCCATATGCGTTAGGTCGCTTAACCATTGAGCATCTTTATCACCATAAAACTTTAGAACCCGATCAATAACATCTTTGCTTGTATCAGGAATACGCGCAATATCACCGCTAAAAAAACCAGGATCCAGTTTAAAAATACCTTGGTGAATTTTATGCAATGCTGGAACAACAGGCCCATTAGCCCAAGCTTGGATCTCTTCCTCGAAAAGCTCTTTGTCTTCCCAA
>Ga0207030_1003_pt2 | contig 97402 bp, 66 predicted proteins | sample Alteio_BWMinCont_40_FD_153260 | JGI IMG/M metagenome (GOLD analysis project Ga0207030, IMG submission 153260) | Enriched cells from forest soil in Barre Woods Harvard Forest LTER site, Petersham, Massachusetts, United States -... | ecosystem: Environmental > Terrestrial > Soil > Temperate forest >... | reverse complement strand
CGCATGAAAAATGGTTTTGTTAAAATGTTGCAAGGCTACCAAACATTCAGAAATAAATATGCGCAGGGTGATAAGTCTGTCATGCAATTTTTATCTCACTATGGCCAACAACCACAAGTGATGATAGTTGCCTGTTGCGATTCACGTGTTGACCCAGCTCTCATACTTCAATGCGATCCTGGAGATTTATTTGTGGTACGCAATGTGGCAAATATTATTCCTCCCTACGAGAAAGATGAAGCCCACCACGGAACAAGCGCTGCTCTCGAATTTGGAATATCATTCTTGCAAGTTAATCATCTTATTTTATTAGGACATAGCCAATGCGGTGGAATTCAAGCTCTCTTAGATAGTCATAACGAAAATAAAAATGATTTTATCACGAACTGGGTTTCTCTCATCAAAACACCTAACTGCACTCCTAAAAACGCTGATGATTACGCAAAATCAGCATTAAATCATTCTTACCAAAACTGTCTCACCTTTCCGTGGATACATGAAAAAATTCTGCAAAAAAAATTGATTATTCACTTATGGTTTTTTGATATCAAAACCGGGCAGATTTTTACTTATTCTGAGGAGGGAAAAGAGTATTTACCGCTTTAAATACTTCCTCATGTTACGCACACACTCACAGCCGTCATCGCGAGGCTGCGAAGCGCTTAGCCGTGGCGACCCAGCCTCACCACTTAGCACTCTTGGTTCGCCACGGCTAAGCGCTTCGCAGCCTCGCGATGACGATAACAGGTGCTTATTGCGTGGTGAGATACTTAAACCTAGATTCTAACTGCTGAATCTAGGTTAAAAACTCATCTTGCTCATCGCTGTCATTCCCGCGCAGGCGCACTAGTGTCGAATATAGAATTATTCTTTCCGCGTACCACCCACCGTCAGCGCATCGATTTTTAATGTAGGCTGTCCTACTCCCACAGGAACGCTTTGTCCATCCTTGCCGCAAATGCCAATGCCCGAATCTAATTTCAAATCGTTACCCACCATTGACACTTTGGTTAGCACGTCAGGACCATTTCCAATCAGAGTTGCACCTTTAACCGGTGCGGTGATTTTTCCATCTTCAATGAGATACGCTTCGCTGGCAGAAAACACAAATTTACCGGAGGTAATATCAACTTGTCCGCCACCAAAGTTAACGGCATATAATCCTCTCTTCACAGAGGAAATAATATCACCCGGCAGAGACTCGCCTGCTAACATATAGGTGTTTGTCATTCGCGGCATAGGTGTATGAGCATAAGACTCACGTCTGCCATTTCCTGTTGATTGTGTTCCCATTAAACGCGCATTTTTTTTATCTTGGATATAATTACGCAAGATTCCTTTTTCAATCAGCACCGTACATTGTGTCGGTGTTCCCTCATCATCGACGTTTAAAGAACCACGACGATTCGGCAATGTTCCATCATCAACAATCGTACATAAAGTACTTGTTACCTGCTCTCCCATTCTGCCTGAATACAGTGACGTACCTTTACGATTAAAGTCACCTTCTAAACCATGACCCACTGCTTCGTGAAGCAACACACCTGGCCAACCCGGACCCAGCACAACCGGCATCGTTCCAGCAGGTGCATCAATCGCATTTAAGTTTACAATAGCTTGCCTCACCGCTTCTCGGCCATAAGCAAGTGCTTGGTCGTTATCGATTAATTCTCGATAATCAAACCTGCCTCCACCGCCTGCATATCCATGTTCACGTTTACCGTTTTCTTCAACGATAACACTCACATTCAGACGCACCAGGGGCCGCACATCTGCTGCAAGATGACCATCACTAGCCATTACAAGAACTGTTTCATATTCCGCAGCTAAATTGATATTCACCTGTATCACACGATGATCTTGTTGACGAGTGTAAGCATCTACTCGTTGTAATAAAGAAACTTTTTCATTTTCACTTAATGAAATGAGAGGATTAACCGGAAGATACAACGAATGACCCGTTGCCCACTTCAGAGTTTGAATAGCTCGGGAACCACCCTTAGCATCAATACTACGAGCAGCTCTTGCTGCTTGCTCTAGCGCAGGCATGACAATGTCATCTGAGTAAGCAAAACCTGTTTTATCGCCACTCATTGCGCGCACACCAACGCCCCTATCAATATTGTAACTTCCGCCTTTTATAATTCCGTCTTCTAATACCCATGATTCGGAATAGACCGATTGAAAATATAGATCTGCATTATCAATGGATTTTCCCAAAATTGTACCGAGCACTTGTTGTAATTGACTTTCGCTTAAACCGCTTGGATCTAACAAATCTCGTTTCGCAATTTCAAGAAACTTACCCATAATCTTTATTCCTCATCCTGTTATTTTATCAAAAAACTCTTGTGTACCTTGGGATGCCACCGCTTCAGCATAACGATTCAGTGCGTGAACATATGCAGCAGTACGCATATCAATCGTATTTTTTTGCATGATTTTATAAACATTATCAAACTCACGCACCATTATTTCTTCAAGACGTTGGTTAACTTCTTTGAGTGTCCAATAAAAACCCGCTTTATTTTGCACCCATTCAAAATAACTCACCGTCACACCACCTGAATTCGCTAACACATCGGGGACAATTAATATATTTTTTTTAAGCAAGATATCATCTGCTTCTAGTGTGATAGGACCATTGGCTATTTCAACGATCACGGGCGCCTTAATATTATCCGCATTGAGTTTTGTTATTTGATTTTCCAATGCAGCTGGAATCAATATATCAACCTCAAGCGCTAGCAACTCTTCATTAGACACTTTCTCAGCATTGCTTTCTTCACAAACTGAACCCGTACAATACACTGCTCGTAATTTCTGCGTCGACTTTTTCACCTCAATCAAGCTGGGAATATCAAGACCTTCCGAGCGAAAAACCCCACCTTGGGAATCGCTCACGGCCACTATTTTATAGCCATTCTCATACAATATGCTAGCAATATGCTGGCCTACATTTCCAAAACCTTGGATAGCCACGCGTATACTTTTTGGATTCCATTTGTTTTTATTGGCTAGCTCTTGAATACAGTAAAACCCACCTAGCCCTGTTGCTTCTTCGCGACCCAAACTACCGCCCAATGGAATCGGTTTTCCTGTAATAATCGCTGGTGAAGATTTTCGGACGATTTTGGAATATTCATCCATCATCCATCCCATAATCATGGCATTTGTATACACATCAGGAGCTGGGATATCTTTATCAGGGCCGACAAAATCAGCAATGGCATTCATATAAGCACGACTTAATCGTTCCAATTCCAGTCGTGACAATAGCTTAGGTTCGACAACAATTCCACCTTTAGCTCCACCAAAAGGAATACCCACTACAGCACACTTGATAGTCATCCAAAATGCAAGCGCCTGCACTTCGGCAAGCGATAAATCTGGATGAAAACGAATCCCCCCCTTTCCAGGGCCGCGCGTGGTATTGTGACGAACTCTATACCCAGTAAACACTTTTAAGCTACCGTCATCCATGCGCAATGGTAGAGACACTTGTAGAATGGATTGGGGATGTTTCAGCTTTGTAATAGCTTCCGTTTCAATATGTGCGAATGAAAATGCTTTATCTAGGCGGGATAAAGCATCCATATAGATATTCGTCATAGACAAAATCCTTTTATATGTCGCTAGTAACAATAGGTGTCAACAATTTCTCTTGACCATAAAGAATAGGAACACCTGGCGTAGAACTATTCTTCACATGTATTTCATGATAAGGATAAGGCGGATGTATTTCATGAGCTTCAAAAGCCTGCCATATCGCCATCAATACTTCGGAACGCAGTCCTATGCGCGATTTAATTTGTCGCAAATTAACAAAGTAGCGAACCTCAAACTCAATCAACGCATCGCTGAGCTCTTTAAGAAAAACCTCAGGCAGGGGATCCGTCAATACATTCGCATGACTACTGAGCACTTTCATAATGATCGCCTGAACTTCCAGCGGACTGTCATGACGATTAATTTTAATGGGAATAATCGTACGTACTATATGATCCTTGGCCGTCCAATTCATAAAAGATTTCGTAAATATTTCAGTATTCGGAACGATAACTTCCACATGATCCCAGGTTCTAATAGTAATAGCACGACCGCCAATATGAGTGACCTCTCCTTCGTAAGTACCAACGCTAACCGTATCACCCACACGAATCGGGCGCTCTATTAACAGTAAAAAACCACATGCGAAGTTATTGGCTAAGTCACGCAAACCCAAACCAATCGCAAATGCTAACCCAGTTGCAACAAATGCAAGTGCTTTTAAATCAATGCCAATAATCCGTAAACAAATAAAAATTCCAACCGCAATAGTGAGATATTGGCTAAAGATAGCCAGGCTATTTCGCAAACCTAAATCCTTAGTTCGCGATAACAATAGCCGATACACAAATTCACGAGACCATCGAGCCGCCCAATGAAGGAAAGATACAATAATAGAGAGCTCGACAATACTCAGCACAGTGATTGATGTGTTGAGCATATCCACAATATGATAATTTAATAAATTATTTAATTGCGTAACAACAGGAGACTGTTGATTCCATCCATAACACACGAATAAAAATGCCCACGCCATAAAAAATAATACTATCCTTAGGACTTTATCTAAAGGCTTTAAAAAAGCTTCAGTCCACAACCATCCGTTACCCACATGAGCAATTAATAAAGTCGATACAAAAACCATACCATCAATTAGCAAGCCTCTTACTATGAGATACCCAACTAACACCAGAAGAAAAACGCTTTCATACCACGAGATCGTCAGAACTAAATTGACAAAACCAAATAAACCAATTGCAGAATTGATCAATAAAATCAGGGGAACTAACAGTCCTAATAAACGAACAATCTTAGTTAAATACAGCCTGCGAGCATCGACATGATGAAGTATTAACTCTGGCAAAACTTCCCAAGACTTGAGTAAAAAAACTGAAGCGACCAATAAAAAAAGCAAAAACAAACGATCACACAAATCTTTTAACTCATAGATAACAGGAAGTTGATGAACAAAAACAGTTATGGCAGTCACAATTCCACCGACTAAAAAAGTCCATTTTAGTCTATGATAAAGCCTAACATCATGACCTGCTCTATCGTGTGTCGTTTCAACCAAACAGACTCGTGCCAATGTGATAATCGATTTGAAGAATAGCCACACCAGCATAAGATTAATAAAAAAACTAGAGCTTTGCGTTGGAATACTAAAAAATTCGAGCAATGCAATGCTGTTCCCAATTAAAAAAATGTCAACCAGGTTTCTTCTTAAAATTTGTATGCTTAATCGTTTCAAATTAATATGACCAAATTCATGCTCAGCCATACTGCTAACTATTTTTGCTAAAAACCGATTACCAAATATAAACACCCCAATGAGCACTGACTCTAGCAACACAAGAATAACGCTCATCATCGTATCAATATTTTTGATAGCAGTTGTTAGTGAAATTGATAGACTTTTTACAACTTGAAATGCCAATGTTGGGACAAACCAAATTTCAGCACCCAAATCAAACCATGCTTTTGAATTTAAACCAGGCAACCCCTGCCGAGAAGACAGCTCATATTGCAACGCCTGATCTAATACAACATGAAATGCAAAAATCCTCTCATTCAAGGTTGTTACGCTAACTTTCATTGCTTGATACTGCGCATCTAATTTGCTGAGCCTTGCAAGATCTATGACATCCTCTGCATTACTATCTTTATCCTGTAATAAAAAAATCTTGCGTTGATCTAAAATATCGACACGCTTATTCAATAAATCTTTCACACGTAAAATTTGTTTTGATAGCAACTGAACTTGAGCGCTAGCTTTATTTAATAAAGTAATAGATCCACTATGTGAAATAGCAATCCGCAATTGCTGTAATTGATCTTGGTAACGAACAATCAACATTTGCAAATAGGTAAAATTTAAATTTTCATTTGCATAAAAAATCTCACGCTCATATTGAGCATTAAAGTTCTTGTCTTTACTTTTATCGCTTTTAGCTTGATTTAATTTGGTATAAAGAAGATTTAATTGTTGCAGCCAATAACTTTGCTCTTGTTCAAAATTAACTTCTGACCTTGCTTGTTGTTGTTTAAGCTGAGTAATAATACGCGTTTTCAACAAGATATTCATACGCGCGTATTTCGTTTTTTGTAATTGTAAAATCGTACTCGCTAGATTTTCTAACTCTCGCAAATAACCATTCCGAGTTTTTTCTAAGTCTAAAAGATTTTTTTGATAAGCCAAATCGGTTTGCAATTTTTTTACATTAATCGTTTCATTATGAGCAAGCTTCAGACCAAACACATCAAATACATTCAATTGGTTCTCAATTTCTTGAATTTCATTGTCTAATCGAGAAAGCGTTTGTTGTGATTCAGATAGCTCAATGTTAATGCTGTCGACATTTGATTTTGCCACTGAGACATCTAGTGCTCCTTGGCTTCGCAATTGTTTTGTCGTGCGCGTAGTCGCTGATGCTTCCCATATCGAATCATCTTGTTGCGATCGTAAGCTGGCCAATTGAATTTGCGCTTGCGTTAAACGGTTTTTCAATAACTCAGTCTGTTGGTAAATCAGTTTTGCGTTATCACTGTATAATCGATTTGATACAGTTAACGAGCCTGACCAGCTTACCGTGCTGGCAACAGACAAACACACTGCGAAAAAAATAATTCTCAGCATATATTTAATATTCAAGTATTGCATCAAAGCTCACCTTATTGCGTACTAAACCTAGCAATATTAACCCTGGGAAAGAAAGTATAAACGCCCAGGCATAGAAATGAATCCATCCCCAATGCGTCACCATTAGTCCTGCAATAGGTCCTAAAATAACTCGGCCTATCGAAGCCAGCGCAGACAAATAAGCGTATTGCGTTGCAGTATATTGTTGATGACACAGGCTCATTAAAAATGCAATGAACGCAGCAGTGCCCATACCACTACAAAAATTCTCGATAAAAATAGCCCCTATCATTAATCCAAAGCTCTTGCCCGTAATTGCTAACAGCATAAATGTTAACGTAGAAAATGCTTGAGCGACCCCAAATAACAATAACGAACGATACATTGCTAACCTAACCAGCAAAACACCGCCGACAAACGCACCCAACACTGTCGCAATTAATGCAACACTTTTATAGGCTAATCCCACCTGCGTTAATGAAAAACCCAATCCATGTAAAAGAAAATTAGTCATCAACGAAGTAGCAAGTGCATCACCGAGTTTATAAAACACGACAAATAACAAGATACACACAATCCCATCGCGATTGAAAAAATCGTTAAATGAGTCTTTTAAAACAGACAAAACATTTTTTTTAGGAAAAAACGTCTCTTTCACTGCCGGTGAATAATACGTAGCGACTGTGCATAAGCCAACTAAGACAGCCATCAGTTGATAAGTAGCTCCCCAACCAACATAATCGGCAAGCACTAATGATAACCCACCGGATACCAGCATCGCTATTCGATAGGCTAAGATATAATATGCAGCTCCGATTCCTCGCTCAGCAGCAGATAAAATATCAGTTCTATATGCATCGACTGCAACATCTTGTGATGCAGAAAAAAATGCAATCACCAAAGCAATTAACCCCATGGCTGCAGCATGATGCTGAGGACTCAAAGCTGCCATGAAAAATAACGTCAAACATAACCCTATTTGCATGATGAAAATCCACCCTCTTCTTCTGCCGCCTCGAGGAGGAACAAATCTATCCATCAGTGGTGCCCAGAGAAATTTCCAAATATATGGCATACCCACAAACGAAAGCGCACCTATCGTCATTAAGTTAATTCCTGACTCAGTAAACCATGCTTGTAAAGTTGATGTCGTTAAAGCAATTGGCAAACCAGAGGAAAATCCTAAAAACAAAATTGCAACTAGATTACGATTTAAATAAATCATTTTTGAATACTTTTTGACCATTTTTATCCTTTGAAATCACGCAAAATCAGTTCATTATTTTACCATTGTTTTGTGAGCATGAATACTTTTCCTGTAAATCTTTCTGATAAAAATAAAAAAACAGTATTACAAATTCAAAATTAAGAAAAAATACTGTACTATGATGCAAAATCTAAACAACGGAATGTGAAAGCAATGAATTTGAGACGTCTTTTTGGTACAAAGTCTCCATCCAAACTCACAGCGGATCATGGTTTACATCTCACTCTCACAGTAGGCATAGTATGGATATCAATCAGCTTATTCTTGCTATACATTATTGACGCATACAGCGACATCAAACCTCGTGGTTTATTAGCCCCAGAACTTTATCATTTTAGTAATGCAGGATCGCGCCCTAATTTTGATATTAGTGGACGACAAAAACTTTTTACATACACCATTTTATTAGTGGGATTAATATCATTATGGATAAAAGGGATATCAGCTCGATATCATCTTAGATTTTCAGCTTCTACTCGCATCTTAAGCTATATTAATGGAATTGCAATTCTATCCATATTGGGATTGTATCTCTTATATTCGTTTAAAATCCCTGGTTATACTATTTTTTATAGCCTTATATTCACGACAATGTATATCACACTTAACACATCCAACAACGCAGCTCTCAAAAAAATGATTTCTTTTTTTCTTTATGGAGCAAGCGCTATTCTCTTTAGCATTGTCATTTGGCAATCAACAAAATTTGGCAATGTACCTTACCTGTTTTATCTACCTGATTTATTTAGCTGTGACAATCATCTCACTGTATTGCTCTCTTCAACGTATAGACTTGCTGATGGGTATCACTGGCTTCAGGGCATCCAACCTACTTATGGAATATTATTACCTACGTTAGCTGAGCCCATTTTACAATATTTTTCTTTTTCTCTGACCAGCTGGTTTTATTTTCTGGAGTCTCTGCAGTTCATGTTTATTGTTATGTTTTTAATAAGCATGTTTTTGCAATCAAAATCACCTATCACCTTTTTAGCAGTTTGTGCCAGTCTATTCGACTTCAATTTATTCAGTACGAATATCTACTTCCCTAACCATTTTGCTTGGCGATTTGTGGGTATCGCAATCAGTATGTTGTGTTTATCATTGGGGTGTTATTTTAAAAAGCGTATATCGTATTTACAAAAATCATTACTAAGCTCTCTTTTATTTTTTCTTAATTTTGAAACCGGTATTGTTTTCTTTATTAGTTTCGCCGCATCTGAATTTTTTAGCAAAAAACAAGGAATTTTACGCTCTTTAAAATTTGTTTTTTATTTTTTATTATTGACAATCCTTGCTCTCTATTTATTTTTCAATCTCTCACCTCTCTCATTAATCGATTCATTACAATTTACACGAATCGTCAGCAGCGCGCTGGGAGGCTGGAGATACTTTGCTATTCCTGCTTTTGTCACAATCGTGACGCACTCAACTATTATTATCTGGAGAACCGCGCGATCGGGAATTCGCACAGCACAACAAGACGTTGGATTCATTGCTGCAATGTATTGTTTACTTTGGTCTATGTATTTCGTGACAAGACCTGACTTTGTTAATTTCCCGTCTCTTCTTATTGTTTATGCGTTTGTCGTTTATCGATTATGGTCAGATGTTTCATTCGTCTTGCAAAAAAACCGCTTACTCACCTCTGTCACAGCTGGATTATTACTATTTGCTTATTTAATCTATCCTTACAATGCACTCGCTAATTTTCTTCCGATTCCTATCAGCAAATTTACTAGGCTAGACGCAATGCAACCTATTGTTCGTGCAGCAGCAGAATTAAAATTAACATACCATGAAGGTGATGGTTACATTACTCCATTTACGTTTTTTACGAGAGCTATTAGTGGAAAACCAAACAATCTACCGGTTGCAGATCCATTCATACTCATATCACTCGAAAAAGAGCAAGTTGACTTCCTGAAAAGTCGGCTTCCCGCTAGACTGCTATTACCCAAAATAGAAAAATTATTTATTAATGGTCCACCACAAGTAGAGTACAGCGAATTGTTAGAAAAAATTAAAGGTGAATTACGCAATCGTCACTATCACGCAAATGACCATATGAAATATTGGGTTGAGTATATTCACACAATCTAGCAATCCTATTTTTTTATACTTTTTATTGGTTACATGATACTATATCGACCAAAGTTTAACTCGCGTTTCTTACAGCTAGAATATTTTTGATTATCTGTTAACGAAAAGGATTCACGTTATATGAGTATGCTCAAAAAGACTTTTTTTAAACTGATTATCAGCATCCTTCCCATCTCGATGTGCGCCGCAAGCAGCACAGCCGATATAAAAAATGAAATTGCACTATTCAAAAACAAACTACAAGATTTAGAGATGCGTATAGCTACTGCTGATCAAACCAACACAGATGCAATCACTGATAAAAATATTCATACTGCAGCTACCGCATCCATCAAGCATGAGCATGCTAAAAAAATCAAACCATCACAGAAAAATAATAAAAATTTGCAATCTACACTCACCAGCAATAGCTTTCAAGTAACAAAGTCACAGACTGCAGGCTCACCCTTGCCTTGGCAGGGTCCTGACATCATCGCTCTCATTGCGGGTGGTGCAAGCGCAGGATATAGCAAACCATCTGCACAGTATGGGTCGTTCAATCTCTTAGACTTCAATCCTATTTTTCTTTTTAGTTATAAGGATTTATTATTTTTACGATCTGCAATAGACTTTTCACTTGATGATCAGGGTAATACACAAACTTCTCTTAACTATACAAATTTAAATATCTTTCTAAATGACTATGTTACGCTTGGTGTTGGCAAGTTTGATAGCGCTCTCGGTTATTTCGTACAAAACCTCTCACCCTCTTGGATAAACAAATTACCTGACGCACCAACAGGGTTCAATAATGGCCAAGCTACTCCACAATCAGAAGTCGGCATACAATTACACGGCGGTTTTCCATTATTCCATACCGCAAAAGCAAACTATATTATTTACATATCAAATGGTTCTCAAGCTTTAGTCGATACAACAAACATTGTAGTCAACAACATAAATACCAGCGGCTTTACTAACAATTATGGTAACTATATTGTTGGTGGACGATTTGGCTTTTTGCCTATACCCAAACTAGAAATCGGCATCTCAGCAGCAGGAGGCAAAGTAGTATTGCTTGACATGTCTAATACTACATCCATCTTACAAAACGGCCGACACTACAATGCAATGGGAGCCGATATTTCCTATAAATGGGATAACCTAGATTTGCGAGGTGAAATTATTCAGCAACAAGTTAGCTCCCAACCTGGAAGTATTGTCCCACAAGCTGAGCGATGGAAAGCATGGTACATTCAAGCAGCCTACAGATTCTCATCCACTAAATGGGAGCCTGTTATACGTTATGGAAAATTCACGTCACCTATTTCTAGTCAGCAGCAAGGACAATTGGCAGCTGGTCTCGACTACTGGATTACACCCAGCATAGCCGCACAAGCTGCATATGAAATTAATCATGGACAAGTTGGCTCAGGCAATAATGCAAATCTTTTTTTAATTCAATTGGTATTTGGTTTTTAATAAACAAGGGATCAATCTATGCAACGTAATAATCAAGTAAAATTATTATCAATGCTCACAGGAATATTATTGTTTAGCGGATTTATCCAAAGCTATGCTATTGCTGACGCCACGAATAATACGGGTAACGCAGGAAATGGTGCAAAAGTATGGGCTGACAATTGCGCTCGTTGTCATAACTATCGCACTCCAACAGAATTTTCTGCTCAACAATCGCAGGTAGTTATGCAACATATGCGTATACAAGCGGGGTTAACCGGCCAAGAGGCTCGCGATGCTTATGCTTTTTTAGCAGAGCAAACTTCTCATGAGCAAACAACCACTTCCACTCTACAAGATGAAAGTAAATCTACTGAAAACAATGATAACAAAGCATCTCCCACATCAACATTGCCAACGAAGAAACCTGCTGTATCTGCCGAGAAGCCTACGCAGCAAGTCTCAAATGGCAAAACCATTTATAAGCAAACTTGTATAGCTTGTCATGGCAGCAATGGTAAAGGTGCTATTCCAGGCGTCCCTGATTTCACTAATAAAAGCGGGCCACTTAGCAAGTCCGACAGCATTCTACTTCGACATACGATTAACGGCTTTCAATCACCCGGCTCACCCATGGCGATGCCACCCAAAGGAGGAAATCCTAAGCTCAGCAATGCAGATTTACAAAATGTCCTTACCTATATACGGCAAACATTTCGTTAAAAAAATTAAGAGGTTTCAACTAACCTCTTATTCGTTGCTTTCAACTTATTTAAAGCTGTTTGATAGCGATTTTCCATCATCGCAATACGATTTTCATCTTCAGACGCAATCGCTTGATAATGAGCACGCTTATTGTTAAGCCACATTAATTCAAACTTCACCGCCTTAATAAAAGCTTCTTCAGGATTCGTTAAAGCATCAGGACATTGAAAAACAACTTTTCGAGTCTCAAATCGATCTAAGTGACCTTTCGGAAATTGCTGAAAGAAGGGCAAAGCATCAACTGAAACACCACCGCCAACAACGACTACTAAGTTTTTATCCTTAGCCATTGCTGCTAAATCAAGCGCAATTTTCAGAATTTTTTGACTGTTGACATCGGTTTGCTTCATTCCTAACGATCCGACCATGTCAACACGACCTATCACGATACCATTCAGATATTTAATCTCAGGAATTTTTAAGATGTCAGCAAAGTTCTTATAGCCAACTTCCGTTTCTATATTAATAAGCAAATCAATATTCTCTAGGGAATCTTTATAAACAATCTGTGCGGCATGAATAAATTTTTTCAGTGCATAAGGAGTTTCTATCATGGGTGCAATAATACGCTGCGCACCTAAACTAACCGCATCAAATAAATCCTTAATTGCTTCACAACCACCAATTTTGATATTAAGACCTAGCCCAGCTGAAGATGTCACATCTTTCAAGCGCATCGCCTCTTCAATACGCGTGCCTTCGGCTTCAAACTCAGCTTTTATACCTGTGACATGATAATTTTTCTTTAAATCCATTAAAAGACTAAGCATTTCTTGTTCTGATTTATTCATCATTTATATCCCTATAAAATAATAGAGTCTTCACTACAGCGTATAACTTTCAAAATAAGAATCAAGCATAACTTGAACTTCATGATCAAGAACGACCGGCTCGAGAATAAAATTTTCAAAATCTTTCATTAATATCATCATTATTTTACCCTCTTTCGATTTTTTATCTTGCTGGGCAAACAATATTAACTGATCACTCGAAACAGTTTTCAGCCCATCCATCGGAAAGAAATGTTTCATAAACTGATTCACATCTTCATAATTTTGCTTGCTTAATAATCCTTTTTGAAAAGCGATATAATTAGCCAAGCATATTCCCCACACCACAGCTATGCCATGCGGCATTGCATACTGCGTCGCCAACTCTAGCGCATGCCCAAATGTATGTCCGTAATTTAAAATTTGACGCACACCTACATCATATTCATCTTCTTCGATAAATTTTTTCTTAATTACCAATCCTTGATAAATATGCTGTAGCACGTTCTTATTTCGAATACCACTTTTTAACAATTGCGACTTAACGTTGACATAAGCTTCAATATCCCCAATCAATAAAAGCTTAATGATTTCGCCATAGCCACAATACAACGCATCATCCTCTAACGTCATTAAAAAATCATGACAAATAAACACTTTTTCTGGCGGATGAAAAGCTCCCAATTGATTTTTGTAACCATGAAAATTCAATCCACATTTTCCGCCTATACAACTATCACACATAGCTAATAATGTCGTGGGAACAAATATAAATTTTAAGCCGCGAAAATAAATATGCGCCACAAAAGAGACAATGTCTTGCACCACACCGCCACCGATAGCAACTATCGTTGTTGATTTGTTTGCTTTTTCTGCTGACAATTGCTGGATTACCCTCTCAGCACCGCGTAGTGTTTTATTTTCTTCAGTAGCATCCACGAAATACACTGACGAATGAGCACTTAACTTTTCGACTAAACCGGGATAAAGTTTTTGAATACTAGAATCAACAAAGGTAATGCAAGATGGAATTTCACTTAAGGTCTCAATTAATTGGACTAACGTTTCAACAAAAACCACATTATATTTTTTATTGTTAGAATGAATACTAAGGTTCTGAGTCAATATGATAATCTCCTATTGAATAACCTCCATCCGCAACAATATCTTGGCCAGTGATAAATTTATTTTGAGAAGAGCAGAGAAAATAAGCAACGTCAGCAATATCAGACGGCTGAGCTAAACGTCCTAATGGAATTTTTTGCACGAAACCAGCAATGGTATTTTCGTCATTGTTTCTGCGAGTCATTTTGGTATCAACAAACCCAGGAGACAATGTATTGACATGAATTTTTTTGTGTCCCAATTCAAGTGCCAATGTTTTTATCATGCTATTTAAGCTTTGCTTGGAAGCAGAATAAGAAAAACGGCCAGGACGAGCGAGAAATCCGTATATAGACGATATACCAAGAATAAATCCTGGGCTTTTTATTTTGTGATGCTTCACTAAATACTGGCAAATTTGATAAAACGAAAAAGCGTTAATTTGCATTGTTTTTTGTAAATCAGAGTAAGCAATATTTTCTAGCGTTTTCGGAGCATTAAAGCCAGCGCAATGAATAAAAACATCTACGGTTGACGTAACATTTTCTAAATATTTTTCAATCTGACCAGTTACCTCTAAATTCATTTCTTGTCGATCAGGCGCAATCACTAAAAAATTTTCGATAGAAAATTTTTCTTTAATGGCTGATCCAATTTCTCCTGCACCACCCGTTAAAAATAATATTTTTTGGCTCATGCTGTTTCCTCTGAAATCGTATCAATCAGCATATTCATCATTAATTCATCTTTATTTAAAAACGGTGCCAAATCTTCTAACGGCTTAGAAACCATTTTGCCATTTGTTAACCGTTTGGAACTTGCCTTTGGTGCAAATTGTTGCTCTAGTGTCAGCATAACCTCACACAAAACAGGACCTTCCATTGCTAACACTGTTTCAATCATTGAATTCATTTCGTCGTGATCAGAACAGCGAAAATAAGGTAAATCATAAGCATGCGCCAGTTTTTCAAAATTTGGAAATCCTAGCCCACTGTCTGGACCTACTCCGACTAACGGCGCACCAAAAAAATTATTTTGGGTCTGTCGTATTGAGTGATACCCATTATTATTTAACACAAATAGTTTGATAGGATATTGATTATGTGAAATAGTCGCTAATTCTTGGATATTTTGTTGAATGCTGCCATCACCTGCTATGCAAATAATGGTTTGATAATGCGATGCAACACAGGCACCAATCGCCGCAGGCAAATCATACCCCATCGAGGCTGAACCTGAATTTGTATATAAACGCTGGCCTTTTTTTATTTTAATGGCTTGAAATGCGGTAACACAAGCTGTTCCATCACCAGTTACAATAATTTGTCCTTCTTGCAAATGGTCGCTTAAATTATCCATAAAACAATAAGGATTCACAGAGTCTTTTAATTTCCAATAGTCCGGCAATACCACAGGATATTTTTTTCTACGCTGCATACACCAGCCAACCCAATCTTTCTTTTCCGCTAGACTTTGTTCGCCTAATGCAGCCAACATTTGCTGCATAAAATCTGTTAAGTAACCCTGTACAGGTAGATCAATTGCAACTGTTGGCTTGATCATTTCTAGCGGATCAACATCTACCATAATCTTAAAAGCATCTCTCGCAAAAGACTGCCAATTATATCCAATCTGTCGAATGTTGAGCCTGTTTCCTAAAACAAGTAACAAATCGGAATTTTGAACTGCAAAATTGCCCGCTCTATCGCCGACTGTGCCAGGCCTACCTACATAAAGAGGATGGTCATCATAAATCACATCATGAGCATTCCAGGCTGTCGTCACGGGAATATTTAATTTTTGGATAAGCTGTAAAAACAAATCATGTGAACCAGCTACGCGAACACCGCCGCCTGCGAGGATCACAGGTCTTTTTGCGGATTTTATTTTTTCAATGATTTCAGTGATTTTTCGCGGTGAGATAGCGGGTATTTTCGGATAATAATTATCTGGCACAAAACTCGGAAGCTTGTTTTCATCGATTGACGCCCCTTGCACATTCATTGGAATATCAACCCATACTGGGCCAGGACGCCCATGCTTAGCTAAAAATAAGGCTTTTTCCAGATAATATTTAATAAAAGTAGGATCATCAACCATGACAGCAAATTTAGTAATGGGTTTCACACAGGCAATAATATCGCACTCTTGATCACCCAACTGCCGAATATTAAATCCAGCACTTTGAATAGTTGTGTCATAACGTACTTGTCCAGACACTATAAACATAGGAATAGAATCAGTCCATGCACCAAAAACGCCGTTGAGAGTATTGATGCCGCCAGGGCCTGTTGTTACATTGACAACAGGTAGCTGATTGGTTAAGCGCGCATGACTTTCAGCAGCCATTGCACTGGCTTGCTCATGGTGATTATAAATAACTTTCAAATTTGCATGTTTGCCTAGAGAGTTATTTAAATGCATAGCACCGCCACCGGTTAGCATGTAAATATGCTGTATGCCGGCTTTCACCAAAAAATTTGCAACAAAATCGCTTAGTTTAATCACAACACATCCTTGTTAATACATAAACTAACTATTTAATACATCAATGAAAGAATGTAGACTATCAGAAGCCATTCAACTCTCAAACATTTTTTATTTTTTGCGCTCCAGGGAAAGGAAAATGCAATTAATCAGCATCGTCACCGCTTGTTATAACGAAGAAGAAAATGTTAATGAACTCTACCATCGAGTAAAACGCGTTACAGAAAACCTCCCGCACTATCAATTCGAACATATCTTTATCGATAATGCATCAACTGACAAAACCGTCGAACGCTTAAAAGAAATTGCTAAACTTGATAAATCAGTGAAACTTATTATCAACGCTCGCAACTTTGGCCATATACGCTCACCGTTTTACGGCTTAATGCAGGCCAAAGGCGATGCTGTTCTGTCGCTAGTCTGTGATCTACAAGATCCACCCGAATTAATTCAGGAATTCTTATACAAGTGGGAAAGCGGTTATAAAGTGGTAGTAGGAATAAAAAAATCGTCGCATGAAAATTTTTTAATAAAAAACATCCGCAAGTTTTATTATCGACTGATATCACTTATTTCAAAAAGCAAACAAATTAGAAATTATACGGGCTTTGGATTGTATGACAAAAAAGTCATACAAGTTCTTAGAGAATTTAACGACCCGTATCCTTACTTCCGCGGCATGATTGCCGAAATTGGTTTTGAGGTTGCTGAAATCGATTATGACCAGCCACCGCGTGCAAAAGGTTTTACAAAAAATAATCTCTATACGCTTTATGATATGGCTATGCTTGGCATCACCAGTTACTCAAAAACACCGATACGCTTAATGACGATAGTCGGTTTTTCTTTTTCAGTGTTAAGCATTCTTACGGCTTTCGTGTTCTTTATTTTAAAATTATATTACTGGAACTCGTTTAGCATGGGGCTTGCACCCATTCTGATTGGATTTTTCTTTTTTACTGGCATACAACTATTCTTTATTGGATTACTTGGAGAATACATCTCCTCCATACATACATATGTGCAAAATAGACCTTTGGTTGTCGTAAAAGAAGAAGTCAACATGGAACGATGAGGCACTCTTCATTAGCTTTAGGAGAAATTTTTGTTTAAGATAAAACTGCATTGGATTTTCTTAAGCGCCATCATTTGCATGCTTGCAATAACAACTTGCCGAGCCTGGTTATCCTGGATAGGAATAACCGCACCCATAGAAAAAACAAAATCCGAAACAGTTCTAGAGCATATTGAGTATAAATCTCAGAATAATGACGCTTCAGCAATAAAAAATGTTACTGTTTCACTTCCTGAAAATAATCAAATTCTTAAAATTACAATGCGCTTCAGAGTAGACACATTTAAAGATTATATATACCTTTTTCAAACTGCCCCCCTTAATTCTGGAATAAGTGTGGCTATAGCTAATGATGGATCAGTTAAATTAATGGTTGATAGCATCAATGCACGTAGATTTATTGGTCCTAATAACTTTAAAAAAGTCACTCTTAATCAATGGCACGCGCTGGAACTGACTATTTGGAAAAATCATTCGTTCAAAGTTAAATATGACGGGCTGATAGTCGAAAACAGAATAGATCCCGACATAAATTATCAAATTTCCGAAATCAGACTAGGGGCTGGATATCCACCTACACACTATCTGAATGGTGAAATTACTGACTTTAAAATTACAAGTAATGTGATTGACTTAAAATATCAACATTACATTAACCTAATGTTGACAATTATTTTTATTGGTTTGCTATATACAACCATAATTTCGTTTTTCTTATTATGCAAACAGCAAATGAATAGACAATCTAAAATTGAACTTCTATCCTTTTTAGTGTTAATTGGCTTTTTTACAGCTGTCGTATTTAATTATTGTGTATTCTTTTATTGGAACAAACCGTACCCACAGAATACTTTTATATTTTATACATTAGGTAGTGAATTTGGTGATTTTTATCTGAGTCGATATCAAGATTTATTTTTTGCGCCTTACGATAAAACATTATACCCACACATTGCTACATACTTACCATTTAGTTACGTGATAATCTACCCACTTACTAAACTGAGCGCACATCTCGCATTAATTATCTATTCATTATTTTTTACAATCTCTCTTGTTTTATTTGTAAAATACTATTTTAGCCATCATCCACAATACTCTTTCGAAAAAATTGCAGATATAAAAAATATTATTATTATAAGCCTATTAAGTTACCCATTTTTATTTTGTTTAGAGCGCGCCAATCTAGAAAACCTATGCTTCATTCTCGTTGCCTTATCATTTTATTTTTTTGAGAAAAGAATCAGAGTTCTTGCTGCTTTTTGTCTAGGGATGGCTAGCGCTATGAAATTATATCCATTACTTTTGTCAATATTCTTTTTATCTGAGAAAAAGTATTTTGAATTTATTTTATCTATCGTATTTACACTTATAGTGACACTATGGAGCTTAGTTATTTTAGATCCAAGTTTTTCACAAAATGTCACTGTCTGGCTGGAGTCTTTGAATCTTTTAGGTAACTATATCTTGATTGACCCAACTACATGTATGAAATTCAACTTAGGCATATGGGGCATCATAAAGTTTATTTGTATTTCTATGAACTTATCTAGCGCCTCTCTTATGCACCTTGCAAAGTGGTATCATTCATGCGCTTTATTTTCAGCATTCATTGTTATTGGATACGTTTTATTTATTGAAACTATCGCCTGGAGAAAACTCATAATGCTTGTCATTCCTATATTAATTTTTCCTGAGTTGTCTAATGACTATAAATTATTATATGTATTTTTACCACTAGCTTCTTTTATCAATGCAAAGCCGCAAAATTTCGACTTATTTTACCTTTGTATTTTTGTATTTTTACTAATTCCAAAAAGCTATTATTGGGTAACCGATGATATTAGCATTGCAAACTTTCTTAATCCTGCGGTTATGCTATTAACATTAATAATTATTATGTATAGCGGACTAAGAAAAAAGTTTCTGATTCGTAAAAATGCCATCATGGCTGATAGGGCTCTTTCATTTTTTTAGAAAAGTGAACAAATGATTACTAAAAAGAATTCTCAACTCTATGTCATATTAATGTTAGAATTTTTTATTCTATTCTGTTTTACACTCATCACCCTCTCATATTTTCCGATTTACCCTGATGAGATAGCATCTAGATTATGGATTTCTCGTACGCTTTTTGATTTTCCTTTACGAACAAATCTTTTTCCTGCCTGTGAAAGCTACATACAATCATTGTCTGTTGTTTGGTATGTACCAGGGGTTATTGAAAACATTGTCCATGGATTTGTTGTTGACTTGTTTACATTACGTATAATCGGGATTATTTCATATTTATTAATGTTTGGATTATTAGTCAACTTATTCATGATAAGTTATAACAACATTCGTTATGCATACATCTTAAAATTAGAAGAAACCTCACTTTCAGCACCTGCAATAGTGTTATCTTTAATTTCCATTGGTGTAGCCCCATTCTTCTTAGTCACCAACAGACAAGAGCAAATTATTTTAATAAGCTTACTTGCCTTACTCAATCTTTTACTATTCACACAAAAAAAAACTCCCAGACGCTTAGCATCTCGATACTTAATTGCCATCAGTTATATTTTTTTTACTACGCTAATATGGTACGCACACCCAAAGGGACTGCTATTATCACCTATTATTTTTGCGATTGGTTTTTATTTACTTCAGTCACTTTTTACAAAAAAAATGAGTTACATATTACTGATACTAATAACATGGCTGATGTGGATGAATTATGCGGCATGGTCAGATGCACTCAAGTGTCAATCATCACCAACAGTGAATCAAGCCATTACAAGTTATAATGTTGATTTAAAAAATATAAAACAACATCCTTTATCCGTCATCAGTCAATTAAGAACAAGCGCTTTTAATGTTCTCAAAGAAGTAGATGAAATCAGATTTCAAGCGCAAGCTGAACTTAATTACTTACCACCTATCAACTTGAATATTTTTGATTATATAGTCAATCAATTAATTTTTTTCAATTGCATTGGTATTAGCTGCTGGATTATTTGTATACTTCTATTACGCGCAAATCAACATAATGAAAACCAAACTGTCATCCTTGTTTATACTTTTATTATTTCAGAAATATTGAACATTAGCATTAATTTGACAAAGAATTGGTATGACAGCGGCTATACCTACATGTTATTAATAATCACTTTTATTTATTCACTTACACGTTTTAACAACTATCCCTTTGCTAGAAAACAAGGACAAGCTTTTTTATCTTATTTTGTTTTATGTTCCATTATGTCATTGCTTCTGTTAAATTATCATTATTTCTCAGCACTCAAATCTGGATATAACGGTCCAGGAATTTCATTAGCCAACTATCACTACAATAAATTAGTACTCGCACTCAAAAAAGCTGAGCAAACCTGTGAGATAGATACCGCTAATGATCAAGGGATCATTGTTGATGATTTAACGTATGGATATTTTCAGCATGCAAAACATCCAATTCTCATAACATATCTGTTTTATCCTGAGACACCAACATTAAAAAACAAGCTTATTTCGTCAAACAAAATATCAGGTACAGTTGTGCGATGTACTAGCCTGCCGGTTGCTATACGGGCTAATGCTAGACAGAACAGAGACCTCTGTTGTTTTACAAAAAACCAAACGAAACGAATATTCAATATTCAATAAGGACATATGTACAAAGCTGCAATTATTGGAGGAGGATTTTATGGACTATGCCTGGCTTTGTATCTAAACAAAAGCGGAATGTCTGTGACTATCATCGAAAAAGAATCATCACTGATGCAACGCGCATCTTTGCGCAACCAAGCACGCATTCATATGGGCTATCATTACCCCAGAAACATATTAACTGCATATCGGTCTCGTGTTAATTATCCATTATTTTGGCGTGATTTTGAAAAATCATGTGTGAGCGATTTTCAGATTCTTTACGGTATCGCAAGAAACAACTCTAAAATCACTTCTTCAGAATATTATAATCTATTCAAACAAATGGGTCTCAACATAGAAATCTGTCATTCAGAACAACGAGAATTATTTAATTTAGAATTAATTGACAAGATTTATCGAGTAACGGAATATGTATTTGACGCTACCACAATCAAAACAAGTTTGGAAAACAAAATCAATCACACACCTATTCGTATTCTACTCAATAACACTGTACACAATATCTTTTTTTCTAGCTCCTTCATCATTAACAACCCTCATAATGAGACACTGACTGAAGCTGATTGTGTATTCAATTGCGCTTACTCGCAAATAAATATCATACGAGAACAATCTACACTTAACACTCTACCTATAAAAAATGAATTAACTGAAATGGCATTAATTCAAATGCCACCTCCATTAAATCAACTTGGCATTACTATCATGGATGGCCCATTTTTTTCTTGCATGCCATATCCATCTTCAGGCTCTCATACGTTATCTCATGTGCGCTATACGCCCCATACACATTGGACAGACTCAAATACGACACGTCAGATGGAAACTCTACTTAACACAAATAGCATAACCAGCAACTATTCCTACATGTTAAATGATAGCGCTAGATTTCTACCTTTAATCAAGAATTCAACTTATCTACGCTCACTCTATGAGATTAAATCAACACTGTTACAAAACGAATTTGATGATGGTAGACCCATATTGTTTCATGAAGAACCTAAAATTCCAGGATTTTTTACTATTTTGGGTGGTAAAATAGATAATATATATGATTTACTCTCAGTACTCGGTAGTTTGAAAACTCGATATAAGTTGCAATCAGTAAACATTGCGGATCTATTCAACTAGGGACGATAGCATGCAATTGAATGTAGCAATAATAGGGCTAGGATATTGGGGCGTTAAGCTGCTCACACACTTTAATCAACATCCTTTTTTTAGTGTCACCTTGGCTTGTGATCGACATCAAAAAAATCGTCAATTAGCACTTGCCACCTTTCCCAACATTTCTACTACAGATAAGGATGATGACATCTTTAACAATGCTTCCATTGATGTCGTAGTTGTTGCAACACAAGCCAATTATCATTATGCACTTTGCAAGAAAGCGCTTTGTCATCAAAAACACGTTTTTGTAGAAAAACCTTTTGTCCTTTCCACCAAAGAGGCCGCAGAGATTTGCGAATTAAGCGAGCGCTATCAAAAAAAAGTATTCGTAAATCACATTTTTTTATATACCGAAGGGTATAAAGCACTAAAACAAATCGTGACAGATAATACGTTAGGAAAAATATATAGAATCAGCTCGCAGCGATGTGATTTTGGTAAGTTTCCAAAAGACATTAATATTGCTTGGCATTTAATGTATCATGATATTTACATACTGACTGACTTATTAAATGAAGATCCCCAAAAAGTATTCTTCAAAGGTACTGGCACTGTCATAAAACATTTAGAAGATGGCGCCTGCGCAATTGCTTCATATGAGTCAGGGATTCAAGCTTCACTATTTGCTGACATGTATTTTCCTGAAAAAGTCAGAAAAGTAATGATTCAATGCGAACAAGGCATCATCATCTGGGATGAGCAACAAGAAAACCCAATCACCCTTACCAATCATTCAGCAAGACTAGACAACCAAAACACTATTATATATCACGGCGATGGCTCAAAAAAAATCATTACCACTCCAAGATTTTCTGCCCTGATGAATGCTATCGAAAATTTTTATAACTACCTTTGCAGCTCAATAGATGTCCCTTGTCATGCTCAGGCAGCAATGAGAATTGTAAAAACAGTCCAGGACTTTTCATATGTTCAATAAATTAAAATATGATATTGTGATTCCCGTATTAAATGAGCAGCGACGACTCGAAAATGGCGTCATTACGCTATATCAATTTTTAAAAAATAATCATATTCACAATTGTAAAATTATTATTGCCGACAATGGCTCTACCGATAAAACACCTGAGATATCAGTGCAGCTAGCAGAAAAACATCCCGAAATACAATACATTTCATTGAAAAACAAAGGAGTCGGTTTAGCTTTAAAAACTGCTTGGGCTCAAAGCGAAGCTGATGTCATTGGCTATATGGACGTAGACTTAGCCACTGATTTAAAACACATGACGCAAGTCATTTCATTATTCGAAGAACACAAAAACATAATCATCAATGGCTCTCGCAATTTACCTACGTCTCATGTTGTCAATCGCAAATGGACTAGAAGGGTGACATCATGGGGCTTCAATAAACTACTACAACTTCTTTTAAACGTTCATTTTTCTGATGGAATGTGTGGATTTAAGTTTATAAGTAGAGAGTATTTTAAAACTATTTCTCAATATGGTCTTACCAATGACGGATGGTTTTTTTGTACGGAGCTATTATATGTCGGAGAAAAATTAAATTTATCTCTCATCGAAATTCCCGTCAATTGGCAAGATGATGGCGATTCACGCGTTAAGATAATTTCATTATCACTTTATTACCTGAAAGAAATTTTACGATTACGCTATTCAAGCATAGGTGAAAAAATCATATGAAACATAATATCTTGCTGACAGTTGTCACCGTAGCTGATCATGCCACTGACATATACCCTTATCTAACGGATGCTATACCTATTGTTACTCTCTGCGCAGAAACCTATGAAATCATTATCATAGCCAATGGATTTAACAGTGAAGATGTTAATCTCGCCAAACAAATGATGGGGAAATTTTCAAGAGTGCGCATCCTTTTTCTTGCCGGTAAATTTCCACTAGATGTAGCTTTCATGGCAGGCATTGAAAATGGAATTGGAGATTATTTAATTGCAATGGAATGTCATTATGACCCACCTAACATCATCCCTATGCTACTAGAAAAAGCAGCAGCATCGACAGATATCATTATTGCGAGTAATGGATATGCACGATATAAATCATTATGGCAGCGTCTAATAGCAAAAATGTATCATCACCTTCTCCAGAGAATACATCGCCAACACGAGCCAATGGATCCATCGTATTTTACCTGCTTTTCACGTAAATCACTAACCATCCTGTCGCAATTTAAAAACACTGTTCGAAATTACAGGTTTTTGAGATTCACTTTAGGTTTTTCTCGTACCAAAATAATATATAAAAACAAGACCAAGAATAAACACTTTAAGCCTTACTCTACTCCTACACGGATACATCTAGAATCTTTTTTTTCATATTCATTATTTCCATTAAAATTTTTTTCCACACTCGCTTTTTTATTGGGAGCAACCAGCTTTAGCTACGTCTTATTTGCATTTTTTTCTTGGATTTTTAATTCGCATGTTGCCAGCGGCTGGACTTCTATTTCCATGATCTACGGCACAATGAGTGGTTCACTATTCTTTTTGCTAGGTATTTATGGGTGGTATCTCAGCATCTTGCACAAAGAAGTTAAAGGTGTAGCACCTTTTCAAATTACCGAAGAAATCACATCAGGAAGTGCTTTTTTATATTTAGACAAAAAAAATATTGTTTAGGCCTGCAAATTTTTTTGTAGCACAAATTGAATCAACCAAACTATATCGCTGAGATAATCTTAACTCATTCTGAGCGCGCTGTGTATTTGGAATATAGCGCTCAGGTAATGCTCCAGGCATCACTGGTTTCAATATGTTAACCTGCGGCGTCTCATCAAATGTACTAGCAACAACACTTGCTAACTCAGAAATCGATACAGCATATTCTGATCCTACGTTGTATGATCTTGCGGATTTTCCGTAAATGAGAATCGTCCATAACCAAACTGCCAAATCAGCAGCATAAAGATAAGAACGATAGGGTGTTCCATCTCCATTAACAATAATTGATTCACGATTTAATCCGTCACGAATAAAATTACCAATCGCAAAGTGAGCATCTAACGGAAGATATGGGCCAACAAATGCAAAGCAACGAGCAATTTTACTCTCAAAATGATATTTTTCAGCATAGTTGCACGACATTTTATCTGCATAATATTTTCCAAGAGCATAAGCAGAATGATTCGTCTCTATCATTTTGGGTGACACATAATCTTCAGCTATATGCGTAAGCTCTGGAGGTTGTCTGCCATAGACACTACCAGAACTTGTCAAAAGAAACCGTCTGGCCTTGCACTGCTTAGCAAACTCAAGTACACGCTTTGTACCTTCCACTATCGTATCGAACATGAGCGTTGGTTGGTTCTTGTTGATATCAGCGCTGGCATCTGTCGCCGCATGAATAACATGTGAAAATTGTTTATTAGGAAATGCAAAATCACGCACATTTCCTTCTATAAATTGCAATGTCGTTTGCTCTATTAAATGTGGGCATTTTTTTGCGAATGCAGAAATATTTCGCGTTAGAATCGTTGCTTTCACGTTAAAATTGAATTTTAAATTTGCCCAGACAATACTTTCTAGCAACCAGCAACCGAAAAATCCTGTGCCACCGGTTATGAAAATTTCTTGATTACGTAACTCGCTCCACACTGATGGCGTGTGCTGAAGAATAAAATCGAGATCTTTTGAAAGAGGATGTAATGACAAATATTGTTTGTTTTTATATTGCATAGATTAACACTAATTAATAAGCAAGCTCTACCCTAACCTTCAACCTCAAAAACACCTCAACTGACTGATGCATATGCGTAACCATCTCATCCGTTAATCCATGATGACAACCTATCAATAGCCCACTTCGCATAATTTTATCTGCACAAGGATAACCAGTCGATGACTCGCGTCGCTTAATATGATGAAAACCGGGTTGTCGCAATATATTTCCAGTAAAAATAGTGCGTGTTTGTATATTTCTTTTTTCTAAAAAAATTTGCATTTCTTTTCGCGAGAAGGGTGCTTCGTCTTTAATAGTAAGTGGATAAGCTAACCATCCTGTCCGTGACTCGATAAGCTGTCTTGGCAGCACAAACCAATCTTGATAACGACTAAAAAATTTCGTATGGATTTCAAATAATTGTTCACGCCTCGCAATATTTTGATTTAACGTTTTCAATTGCACTAAACCGAATGCTGCACCCATCTCAGATGGCTCTAAATTATAGCCTAGCGCTTCAAATACAAATTTTGCATCGTAATCAATTCCATCCACTTGCGTATTGAAACGATTCTCAATAGCTTCTGAATCAACAAACAGTGACGAGCTTCTTCCCCAGCTACGCAAGAGTTTTGCACGCTCCGCTAATCTTTCTTCATTCACGCATAACATTCCACCGTTACCTGCACAGTTGATAATGTGTGATCCATAAAAACTGGTTGTACTGATATCAGTGTAGCGGCCAACTGGGAGCCCATTGATTGTGGCACCGACTGTATCGCACGAATCTTCAATCACAATTAAATGATATTTATCGGCGATAGCACGAAGTTTTTTCCAATCAGCAAGATTTCCCAGTAAATTGGGAATCATCATCAGCTTTGTTTTGGAGCTTATCATCGCTTCAACGCGATTCGCATCAATATTGTAGGTATCGGGCTCAACATCCACAAAAACAGGAACTAAATGATTTTTAATAAGCGGTGCGACGGTTGTCGAAAAAGTTAATGCAGGTGTAATGACTTCTGATTCAGCGGGTAGATTAAGAATTTCTATCGCCAGATAATTTGCTGAAGAACCTGAATTAACCATCACGCCACATTTTTTGTCATAGAGATCAGAAATTTTTTGTTCCATTTCACGCACATGATTACCCATTTGTGTCGATGTACGTAATACATTGACAACGGCTGCAATTTCTTCTTCACCATGCACTGTTTTGCCATAGGGAACATGAATAAATGGTTGCTTGGTCATATGAGACATCCCTGTATTGCTATCCAAAAAAATCAATTCTATGCCTAACAAGATTCAATGTAAAATGAATAAGTTAGACTGCACCCGGCCAATCGAATCTCAGCTGCTATACTAGGTATATAAATGACCTGTTTAGGCTGACTTTTATGGCTAATGCCAGAGAATTGTTAAATAAATTGATTTATTACGAAGAACCAGCCAATGCTGACGTTACGTATAGTCATGAACCGAATGGCGACCTTGATGCGAATAAATTAATTAACGGTGATCCTTGTTGGATTCAACCATCTGCGGTTGGTTATGTGCCTAAGCCTAAAAAAATCATCATTACTGATTGGTCGCTGAAATATGGGATAAACTTATTATCTCACACTCTAAAAAATGAATTATACAAATTGCTCATTGAAAACGGAGCTGAAGTGTATGTGTGGACAGGTAAGCTTACTAGGGTAACTGATTTAAACGATTTAAATGAACGCTTGCTCGAAGTAGAACCCATACATCGCCAGGATGTTTTAAAACAATTAGAACAACAAAAAATTCAAAGTGATGCTTGTGAGATAATTGATTATATTCGTAAACAAGAATTACAGTCACAGTTAAAAGAAATGATACCTTATTCCGAAGAACAAATTAGTCTAAAATTATCAACGTTTCGCCATCTTGATGCTGATACTTTTTCACAACTACTCGCCACGCTGGATTTCTCAACAAAGGCCTCGATTACAATAGATCGTGATGCCGAACAAGAACACATTAACGCTACATTTTTATCTCAACAACCCATACATGGAATCAATCTAGATCACAGCGCCACTGGCTTAATACATCAAAATCCTGACCATTTGAATCAATATCCTGCGCATTATTATGATAAGGTCAAGGAATTGGACTTGGCACTGCTTACTATTAGCGATGAAACACTTAAATATTATCTTAGTCTATTCCACCGCCTGGAGTCCTTAAACATAGGCCTATGCGCCAACCTAACAGAATCCGTTTATGATGCTATTAAACAAGCCAATCTGAAGGAGCTTGTCCTATGGGAAAGTAAAATAAACAGTCAGCAACTCGTCACTTTGCTCACGAATAATCCCAATATTAATAATTTAGATATGTCTGAGAGCAAAAATCTTATTGAAAATATTGAGTCATTCCCCCTTCAATCCACCCAAATAACAGAGTTAAACGTGAGCAGGTGCAGTATCCATCCTAGCTTTTTAACAAAATTAATTACATGCAGCCCTCTATTGGCCAAATTAAATTTAAATAGTTTCAAAGATTTTGCTTTATTAGATTTTGAGCATGACTTAACAAACCTGACTGATCTCAATTTATCATATAGCTCAATCACGGATGAACAATTAGTAAAGCTTTTGAAACGTTGCCCAAACCTACGAACACTGAGATTAGAAGGCTGTGTCAACTTGTCTGGACAATTTGCTAATCACATAACACTACCGTTACTTACCGATTTAGATCTGACATCTACAAAAATGCCACTAGAATATATTGGAAAATTATTAAAATGCAGCCCTAGCTTACAAAGAATTGCATTGTGTAATTACAAGGAATGGAAAAATCTAAATGACTTTTTACCGAATAATTTAGAGTTAGCAAATCTAACATTCCTAAACCTTAACAATAGCAATATTAACGATGAGCAATTAGTTGAGCTGTTAAAGCACTGCCCTAATCTACGTAAACTATACATTAACCAATGCAAAAATTTGACTGGAGAATTTGCACACCAGATTATGAATAACAACCTAACCGGCATTGGTCTACAGGCAACTAATATAAATTATACTCAACTGACAGATCTTTTAAATCATTGCCCCGCCATAGAAGATCTTCCGCTTGATATTTGTAAGAATTTCAAAAATGATATGATATCTTCATCTCTAGCCTGCCCAGAACTCACCAACTTACATCAATTGAATCTTCGTCTTACAAACATGGCTGAACATCAAAAGATTCACTTAATAAAACGCTGCCCCAACTTACAACAACTTGACTTGACAGAATTCCATTGTTCTCTCAATCTTTTTTTTCAATCTCTCCCTCAATTAAAATTAAATAATCTTCAAGAACTGAGAATTGATTCTGCTGACGATTTTGAACTAGCGATGATATTAAAGTGGTGTCCCAATCTGGTAAAGCTCACAATTTACAATTGTGAAAAAATCTGCGGAAATTTTGTTGATGAAGTTGGCTTACGTCAATTTAACAAGCTGCGAGATTTTAACAGTCATGATTACCAAGCCGAGGCAGTAAGACAAAAATTGGCGTCCATTTGCCCTCAACTCATTATACCCGGCGTAGTGTATGTACCGATGCAAGCAAGTCACAACCTCCACTTGAACACAGACACTAAAAACCACAACAAGCCTATCAATGTTCGGCAGATTTTTAAATACAAAAAAAATGGGGAACCTTACCCTAGAGAGTATCGATTAACTGTGAACAAACTTGATCTAGGTGAAAGAATTCAGTATGCAGCAGAAGCTAGGCATGTAATTCCAGTCGATGATATTGATATATTAGATCATGACGTAAAAGATATCTACAACCAACAGTATGCAGATAATCCGAATATTTTTTATGGAAAAGTCGATTTATCACTGAGTAAAAATCACTGGACTGCACTTCCCTCTCTGACTGAAAATGATAACATTCTGAATTTACATGCAGACTGTGATATTGAAATTTCATATTGCGAAGAAGAATCACTTTATTATGTCAGAGCAAAACAAAACATACATAAGACAGTCACTGTTTCATTTACATTAAAAACAGATATAAATCCGCGCAAATTGAATATACCCGAACCTCAAGAACACGCGATTGACCTAATCAAGTCATTATCTTTTTCTGAGAATGGTAGTTTAGAGAAGAATTCTGCTTATGACGAAATGATGAAGATGCCTTTAGATCAACGCATTTCTAACCTTGCTGAATATTGCACTGAATTTGGCGAAGGGGATACTCTCGGCCAACAAAACAATGATATACAAAAACTCAATGCGCTATTACACCAACGTAAAGGCAGTTGCGAACATCGATCCTGGGTGTTTCAAGCGCTCGCACAAGAGCTGGGTATCTCATCACGCAGAGTGACGAATGATTGTCATGCATTTGTGGAAATCAATTATGACGGTCATTGGAACAGAATTGATTTGGATGGCTACCCAACTAAGTTACTCATAAAGCCAATGAAAGATGATAAGCCTCAACAGCAGAACAAACCACCCGCAGACAATGCAATAGAATCTCCTGTTGATATAGAGCAAATCAATGCATCCATTGATGATAATCTGATAGAAGCACATATTAACGCGGATGAAGACACCCCTATCGAGTTCAAACTTTCCAACCGCTTCATTACCTGGAATACCACGAAGTCAAACGCATCCAACTTTGATGAATTTTGCAGTGATCTTGTTTCGCAAGCCAATGAGCTTCCTGCAAATCAACGTAATGTTTTAGTCATGGTTGAAGATGAAGCTCAAGTTGAAGCATTTCATGCAAACGCCACGCGATATTTTCAAAAGAATAATCAACCGTCATTTTATTTGCATAGCTTAGGTGATGTCTCTGAAAAAAGTGCACGAATCAATCCGGATGGCAGCTTAACTAAACAAGATAGCGCATTGTTTGATTCGATCAAGCATTTCAAGAAAGGCGCGCTTATTTCCAATTGGTCAGACTATAAAGCTGCTTATGTTGGTTACAATGCCATGATGGATACGGAGCGAAAAATCAAAAATTTAGCTATCCCAGATAGCACATTGGTTATCTCCGTCATCACCAAAGCGCAAGCACAAAAAATGGGAGAAGACTTTTACTCTCGCTGCAACATAAAAAGTGAATGCATTACTTTAACTAGCGAAAATTTATATCAAAAATTAAGTAACATATCGCTCGATACCAACCATTTTAAAAAAGCTGAGTTTTATGATAATGCTTGGAAAGCTGCGTTATTGGGAACAGTCGGAATTGAAGGTAATCATTTTCAATTAGAAGAGGGAACATTATTACAAGCCATTAACGCTAAATCTCCTGGATTAGTATTACAAAATGCCCCCTGGCATCTTGTCGAATTTCGGCTGTTTATGAGCGAACTTATAGAAAAAAGATCGTTTTTTCATAACGGAAGAAATATTTCATTACCAGAAAATTTCACATTTTCAGCCATCACTGCTGATTATCAGTTAGAAAGCAAAAATATTGAAGTCATCAAAGCTGCTGACAACCAACCGTTTAACTTTGTTTTAAATTCAGAAACGTTTTCACATTTATTTCATTATCGACACTGTGAAAACAAATTACTTTTCTTGAAGCCCGGTTGGATAGAAGAATATTCAACAAAAGAAAAAAATGCCTGTCATTATTAGTGACCGAAAATTTCACGAATGCACAATGGGCCAATATTTTAAGAGAAGCAGATAAACATGGTTGTACCTTGAAGATTACACCTGCACCAAGTATTCGATTACCTGAAGCATTCATCTCTTCAGACGCATTAAAACAATTTCCAAGTTTTCATTTTGCAAATGAACACGCACCTAATCAAGCTAAAATTATTGTCACAAATGACATGGAAATGGTTGAAGAAGAAATGTATGCAGAAGACCCTCACTCACTTATCATCAGCATTGATGAAAATACGCGTTACTCCGATTTGATTGAATCGATTAGTCAACTGAAAACGAAAGATGATTCCTATCAATTTGAATCATCAACCAGTGATCTCTGGAAAAATTTATTTGAAAAAGACGGTAAAAATATTGTGGTAAAAGGTAGTATATCTCCTATTCTTGCCAAGCAATTAGAAACATTATTTGCTACACCTCCTTTCATTTGGATTAACGGCAAGAAGGAAATACCCAAACAGAAACTAACCTTAATTACCGATACAAAAAATATTTTACCACTTGCCAATACAACTGAGAAACAATATAAAGAAGATGACTACTGGAAAGCATTAGATAAGAAATATAAAAATACCGAAGAAAACGAAGAAAGTAAATTATCTCATGATAACCAAATTGCAATATATGAAGAATTTAAACAGTCTTGTCAACAACTACAGCGAGATACACAAGTCCATTTTACTTATGGACAGCTACGTGACATGTCAGCTAAAATACAAGCTGGAATGTACTCCAATCCATTCAAACCTTATTTTCGTCTACATCCAGATAGCAAATTACAGCCAGCAAAAAAAGCCTGGCAACGAAAACGAATCAAACCTTTCTTAAGTGAAGTTGAACATAAACGCCATAATAAAATCACAGATGAATTGCGCTATTCTCCGTATATTTTTATCACTGGCCCTTCTGGAGTGGGCAAAAGCACTTATGTATTGGAACAATTAGGCAAAGAGGCGGATAAAGACGTCTTTGTTGGACTAGACAAATTAGTAGATTGGCTTAAGCCGACAACACCAGGCAAGCAATCTGTTTTATTTATTGATGAAGCTAATTTAGAACGCGAAGGCAAATGGAATATTTTGGAAGGATTATTTAATAAAACACCCGGCCTGTTTATCAATAAAAAGTTTTATCCGTTATCCCCTAATCACAAAGTCATTTTTGCGGGTAATTTTAATAGCTTTGCTGGCAGACATAATCATCAATTTTTTGACAGACATGGAAGCGTTTTTAATTTTAAAGAATTACCCGATAGCTCTTTAAAAAATAAAAATATCATACCTACATTATCTAAAATTCCCGGATTAAACGCTCATGATATTGAAAAAATCACATCCATATTCTTGCGCATTTATCACCGCTTAAATAATGAATTGCCGAATCATCCGGTGACTGCTCGTAATTTAAAAATGATGGCAGCACGTTTTGATTTGGCGCGCATTGAACATCCAGCGGATATTGAAACAATGGCGCATCTTGCAGCTCTTGATGAAGTGAGAGGTCTTTTAAACTGGAGTCAAAAGAGAGATTTTAAACCTTGGCTAGATAAATTAGATTTACTCGATCAACAATTTTCACCTCAATTAGAAAACCTGACGGTCACTGCTAGTCGCAAACCTATTTTACGCTTGCTCAGTAATCAGCTTTCTTTGCGTAGTATGGGATATGATGTCTCTCAACTTATTTTAGAAGGTCCTCCCGGCGTGGGCAAAAGTCTCGCCGCGGTTGAACAACTCAAATCTCAAGGATTTATCAATGGATTTGATCCTAACATCAAGACTCTTTGCCCAGATACAACCAAACGATATTATCATTTAACACCAACTGACCCAGAAAAAATGACGGCAATTTTAGCGCGTGCTTTTCATGAAGGCGCCGTCGTGATTATTGATGAATTTAATACGCTTGTGTTAGAAAGAACACTTAATCAATTATTATCGGGCTACGATTTGGATGGCAAAAAAGCTAAAAAATCAGGTTTTTTTGTCATTGCCACACAAACCCCATTTCACTCACTGGCAGGCAGGTTCTTTCAACAGCTCTCGAAAACCGCTCACGCTGCATTGATGCGCCTGATTATCCACCCGCTGAATTGAAACAAATATGTTTGGGAATCTGCCCAAATCAAGCGATCGTTAACGAACTAGTCAAAGAGTACAATGCAGCCAAACAACACTCTATTCAATTTAATAAAATACCAGGCCCTACTCCTAGAGACTTATTTCACAAAGTATCTATTGAAAATCAAAAATATTTGCAGAAAGAATATATTCATACGTTAAGAACTATGCTCTTTGATTTGGGTTTTTTTCAAAATCAGTTAGGAGGACTATTTGGTGGGTCTCCAGTAGAAATAGAGGGAATCCATGGCAAGGCTCCAAAATTTGTTGCTGAAATGATAGATGAACTCAAAAAATCGAATACTGATCCTGTACTAACATTAAAAAACATAGTTGCCATTGCTAAAAAACCTCATGAAGATTCATCCTCTGGAAACTATTTTAGAAAACCTCAAATTAAACTGTTTTATAAAATAATAGCTGAAATCAATCCTGATCAAATCACTTCTAACAATTTGGCAAATCTAAAACAACAACTTGCAGACCTGAAAAATCCACCTAAGTTGTCTACATCAGATAAGAGCGAGCCAAAGCAGCCATCTTCTCGCTTCTAAGCCACAAAATTCATGATAGCTACTTACTCAAAATCCCTATAAAATATGCGCAACGATACTATTAGAGAACTTTTTGTATGACAGTTAGCGTTTTTGATCTTTTTTCTGTGGGTATTGGACCTTCCAGCTCTCATACCGTGGGCCCAATGAAAGCAGCACGAGCATTTGTTAACTTTCTTTCCACGGCACAGCTACTTGATAAAACCGTTCAATTGAAAGTTGAATTATTTGGATCGCTTGCCTATACCGGCAAAGGTCACGGGACCGACTTAGCTATCTTATTAGGGCTTGAGGGTAACGCACCAGACGTCATTAATCCAGGCATCATTAAGCCACGCGCTCAACAAATTATAGAACAACAAAAAATAAATCTGGATGGTAATAAAGTTATATCGTTCCATATGACAACTGATTTTATATTTAACTTCAAAGATTTATTGCCTGCTCATACGAATGGCATGCGATTTACAGCATATGCTGACAATCAACAGGTTTTACATTCCAGTATTTTTTACTCCATAGGCGGAGGCTTTATTTTAACGGAAGAAGAAGCTGCACGCACTGTGACGACTGACAATGTAAACATTCCCTATCCTTTCGCAACTGCTAAACAACTCTTGAAATATTGCGAAGATAATCAGTTAAAAATTAAAGATATTATGTATGCCAATGAAAAATGTTTACGCTCTGAAAGTGAAATTCGCTCTCGATTATTACATATTGCAACAGTCATGCGAGAGTGTATCGATAAAGGCTGTCAATCTCCCGGCATTCTGCCAGGAGGGTTAAATATCAAACGCAGAGCACCCGAAATCCTGAAAAAAATGCAGCAAAAAGCCACTCCAAAATCACATGAATACACAGACAGCATGGAATGGTTAAATTTATATGCCATTGCCGTGAATGAAGAAAATGCTGCTGGCAGTCGTGTAGTCACTGCTCCAACAAATGGCGCAGCTGGCCTTATTCCTGCTGTTCTACATTACTACTTAACGTTTTATCCGCAATCGAATAAAGAACAAGACACGATTGATTTTTTACTGACAGCTGGCGCTATTGCCATACTTTATAAAAAAGGTGCTTCCATTTCGGGTGCTGAAGTCGGATGTCAGGGAGAAGTGGGTGTAGCTTGTTCCATGGCTGCTGCTGCACTGACTGCAGTACTAGGCGGTACTATTTATCAAGTCGAAAATGCCGCAGAAATAGCAATGGAACATCATCTCGGCATGACGTGCGATCCTATTGGCGGCTTAGTACAAATTCCCTGTATTGAACGCAATGCAATGGGTGCCGTAAAAGCTGTGAATGCAGCAAGACTTGCATTATTAGGCGATGGAGAGCATCACGTTCCACTCGATAAAGTCATTGCAACCATGAAGCAAACTGGAAAAGATATGATGTCAATTTATAAAGAGACTTCGTTGGGGGGGTTGGCGGCTAATATTCCGGAGTGTTAGTAACTCATATTGCACGATGCTATCAGAAATGTTAACACCACTGTGTCATTCCCACGCAGGCGCACGAGTGTCCGGTAAATCAGTAAATCAACTGAACTGTCACCCCGCAAAATTCACGTCTATTTCATTATTGAAGAACCAAGACAGATCACGTGAATTTGTGCGGGGCCTGGTTGACCATCTCAAGAAGTAAGCGTGCTATTCTAATGACGCAACCAGGCCCCGCACAAATTTTCGTGAATAGATTTTTGTTCTTTTCAGGTCTCGTTGACGAAAATTTTGCGGGGTGACAGTTCAGTTTATGGCCCGATTTACCGGACACTCGTGCGCCTGCGCTGGAATGACAGCGGTGAGAGCACAGTGCGTAAGATGAATAAGTTTAAACTATAGGGGACTATTCAGAACCCCTCATTTGCGCATTTCTTTTTTTCCTCAACACAGCCAACCGCCGCATCTTCCGCAAATACCATAACGTCACAACAGGCCCTGACAACACATACAGAAAAAATATACCAAATAAAATTTGCGGAGGATTTAATGCAACGCCAGCAATCAACACTACTAACAAAACAGCCGCCATAAAAGGAACTTTTCCTCTTAGATCGATTTTTTTGAAACTGTAATATCGAATCGTACTGACCATGAGCGCAGCAACAAAAACAGTAATCGCCCCCATCGGGATAGCCAATAACATTCCCGAATAAACATCACAGGAAGATCCCAACCAAACAGCACCCGCTAATACGCCAGCGGCTGCTGGACAAGGTACGCCCTGAAAATACCGTTTATCTTGATCATTTACTTGTGTATTAAAACGTGCGAGCCTCAGTGCGGTTGCAGCAGTATACAAAAAAGATATCAGCCACCCTAATTTTCCGAGCTGAGATAATGAATAACTATAAACTAATAAAGAAGGCGCAATCCCAAATGCAGCCATATCTGACAAACTGTCATACTCTGCACCAAAAGCAGTTTGGGTATTCGTAAGACGAGCCACTCGCCCATCGAGTGTATCAGCTACCATGGCAATAAAAATAGCAATCGCTGCCGTGTCAAAATAGCCTTTTACCCCCGCAATAATTGCATAAAAGCCAGCAAACAATGCGGCTGTTGTGAATAGATTAGGCAATAAATAAATTCCACGCGGTTTGGTGGTTTTAGGCAATAACGGTTGGTCTAACTCTTTTTCCATCAAACCATTCCTCACAATTATATAACTATCACTTACTCACTCTTACGCTCTGCGCAACAGGAGTCACTTGAAAATAGGTAGTAATTCTGCCTGAAATCGTCTTCTTATACTACTTTTACGTAGTTATCCTATAAAGTTCGATAAATTTATTATCAACGACTGATCCCTTGTTGAGCACAACAAGCGCTACTTGTCATTTTTTAAGAATTCCTTAAGCTTTTACCCGTACCATTTGCCCTCCAATAATTTATAAATTTAATGAATTCCGGAGTGGTTGAATGAGCGCTGCTAGAAATAGTCTCGAAGGCATTACAGAAAAAAATAAAGTGACCACCTTTACCACAACAGCACCGGATATAGAAAATCAAATCTCTTCTCAACCATCGCTCTCGATACAACTGAATACCCCATTAGTCGTCGGAGAGAATTCAAATGCCACTGCTTTACGTATTCTCCACGCCATGCAAGATAAAACAGCTTCTATCAATTGGTCAGATTGCCAAGAAGTGCTAGTCGCTATCAGTGCTGTCCTGGTTGCTATGTCTTCAGCCAGTACTGGCTACTCATTTAGCGAGAATATCGTTGGAGGTTTTTTTAAAAACGCCACGGATGATGCGAAACAAGTATCAACTCTATGTATCGCAACACCTGCGATACTGGCGCAATTTTGCTATTCAATGAATTCAAATCTGACATTAGCGATCAAAATCAAACGTCATCGCGCACGCACTACTAAATCGATTGCAAGAGAATTATGGGAACAAAAATTACCACTTTTCATCATTCTTCCCTCTATTTTCGGCGTTGTTGTTAATGGAAAAGCTGCTTTTATTAATGCACCAACAGGTATCATGATTACCATCTGCACGCTTAGAACCATAGCAGCACTGGGTGCAAACATGGATTACTACCTTCAAAAACAAAAAAATAAGCAAGGTCTCAAGTCTATTCCAAGTATTCGCTTAATTTTAGCTGCTCAATCACATTTAAACACTCTGGCTAAGTATAATGATGAGGAATACATTAAACTATTAAGCCGAGGGAATTTGATTAATTTAATTTGTGGTAATGATGTTGACACCCCTCAAGATAGACTGGAAGAAATGTTTGAGCTGCTTTTAAATCTTGTACCTGCCGACCATAAAGTCACTTCAAAAAAGCAATCGAAATGCATTGAATACACAAGTCTTTTCCTGGGTGGAGTTGCAAGCTTAATGAATTGGAAAACAGCAACTAAAGTTCCAGGCTTATTTCGTATGAAAATACCCGGCGATCTCAGTGAACTCTATACCAATTTTAACTGGGATTACATGCCAGGGTTTGCACTAGGGGCCCTCTATTTTGGCTTACCTTCTGCTTACGTGAATACCGCTATTTATTCGATTTCCTGCGCGAGATTATTGAATGCATTTGGCAAGGTAAAACAAGACATCTGTGAAGAAGGTTTTTTTCCTTATATTCACAGCTTTTCTTGCCTAGATTGGATTCGAATTGTATTAGGGTTAGTCGTGTTTAGCTTAGCGTATGGACTCAGCAACGGAGGGTCAGCTTATTTATATCCTTTCCTAGATGTGCTGAAAATCCCACTCGCCATTTTTGCTATCGTCGTATTTACCGCTATTGGATTTATGTCATTTGATAGCGCAGGGAACAATATCAGTAATTATTATCATCTTAAGCTCTTTTATGACTTTCTTAATTCGAAAGAAAAAGAAAAATATTTTGAAAATCTAGATCCAGAGAAGCAACAAAAGTTAGTTATTTTAGCTAACACCTACTGTAACTTAACATTTGACACCATACTCAATGAATTAAATATATTAGAAGAAGACAAAATCGAATCTCTGTTTTCTGAAGATTTATATGAAAACATGTCTAAACGATTTGATGATACCTCCCCAAAACAACCTGCGAATCCACAACAGACTACTGACATCGCGCCCACTGAGAGCCGCCCCTCTCAAGCTGGCATGTTTAGCGCATCAGGTTCTAAATCAGATCGTACAAAACCATTACGTATCCCACGTGTGATATCGACAAATAAACTCAATCCTCCTCCGTTTTTGCGTGAACAAATTTCGCCCTTTCCACACAGTATGCCTAGAGTAGGAACGCCTATAGAGACAGTTACACATGCAGTGAGCAATACCCCTAGCTAGTCTTAACGTTCCCTAAGCCAATGGCTATACTTCGTGCGCGAGAAAGCAATTTTTTGATTTTCCCACAATCTATCCACAGCTCTCACACATGTTGTTCTCTTGCTTTAAGATGAAATATACACTATCTTGTATACGGAATTAAAAAAATATCTATATGTTGTGGTTTTGAAAAAACTCGTTAATATCCTAAGAGTTGCTAAAAACTGCCCTGATACTGTGAAGAAAATAAGTTTAATCTATAAACAATGCTCTGGAGGAGCCATGACTGAAACCCTAGCAACCCGTGAAATGACCTCAACAAAATCAAACCAACCCGTCAATTCAGATATTGCTGCTAATGCACCCGGTTACCTAAAAGTCATAAGACGTAATGGAACGGTTACCCCCTTTGATGCCAATAAAATCTCTATTGCCATGACGAAAGCGTTCCTTGCAGTAGAAGGTATCAATGCCTCAGGCTCATCACGAATAAACGAAACCGTACACTTCTTATTACAAACCATTACGAATACCTTTTCACGTCGCATGCCTGCTGGCGGAATTATTCATATTGAAGATATTCAAGACCAAGTTGAACTCACCTTAATGCGCGAAGGCGAACAAAAAGTTGCTCGCGCTTACGTACTCTATCGTGAAGAACGACGTAAAGCACGTGAAGAGCAAGCCGAAAAAGCAAATCAAGAATCTACTAAAAATAAACTCCATGTGACCTTGAGTGATGGCAAAGTTGTACCTCTTGATATTGAACGCATCACAAAAGTCGTCATCAGCGCTTGTGAAGGTTTAGATGATGTATCCCCTACCCTCATTATCGAAGACACACAACGAAACCTATTTGACAAAGTGCCCATTAAAGAAGTCAGCAATGCTGTCATTATGTCAGCGCGCGTTCTCATTGAAAAAGAACCTAATTATAGTTATGTTGCAGCACGTTTATTAGCAGATGATTTACGTGGAGAAGCATTAAGCTTTTTGGGTATTCAAGAAAAAGCAACGCATGAAGAAATGAAGCACCTATATTATGCCTACATGACAGCTTATCTTGATCGAGGCATTGCATTAGAGCTCATCCATCCCGCATTAAAAACCTATGACTTAAAAAAAATTAGCGCCGCCATTCAACCCGAACGTGATTTGCAATTTACCTATTTAGGATTACAAACACTGTACGATCGTTATTTTATTCATAGCCATGGTACTCGATTTGAATTACCGCAAGCTTTTTTCATGCGCGTGGCGATGGGATTAGCAATGGAAGAAAAAAATAAAGAAGACCGAGCCATCGAGTTTTATAATTTACTTTCTTCTTTTGATTTTATGAGTTCCACTCCTACTTTATTTAACGCAGGCACGTTGCGCCCACAATTATCTAGCTGCTATCTCACGACAGTTCCCGATGATCTGGATGGTATTTTTGCTGCGATCAAAGACAATGCTTTGCTATCTAAATATGCTGGTGGTTTAGGAAATGACTGGACAAATGTACGTGCAATGGGTGCACGCATTAAAGGTACCAACGGAAAATCACTCGGCGTCGTTCCTTTTCTCAGTGTTGCCAATGCTACAGCGGTTGCAGTTAACCAAGGCGGCAAACGCAAAGGTGCAGTCTGTGGTTATCTTGAAACATGGCATAAAGACATCGAAGAATTTTTAGAGTTACGTAAAAATACAGGTGATGAACGTAGACGTACACACGATATGAACACTGCAAACTGGATTCCAGATCTGTTTATGAAGCGTGTTACTGAAGAAAAAGATTGGACGCTATTTTCACCGAATGAAGTACCCGATTTACATGATCTTTACGGTATTGAATTTGAAAAAGCATATATAGCATATGAAGCACGAGCTGAACGCGGCGAATTATCGAGCGCTAAAAAAATTCCTGCTATCAGCCTATGGCGCAAGATGCTAGGCATGTTGTTTGAAACAGGACATCCATGGGTCACTTTCAAAGATCCTTGTAATCTGCGCTCGCCACAACAACATACAGGTGTCGTTCATAGCTCAAATTTATGCACAGAAATCACATTAAACACCTCGCCCGACGAAATCGCGGTTTGTAATCTCGGCAGCATCAATCTCACTAAACACTTAACTGAAAAAGGTTTAGATCAAGCGAAATTGCAACGAACCATTAATACCGCAATTCGAATGTTAGATAATGTCATCGATATTAATTATTATTCTGTTCCACAAGCGCGAAACTCTAACTTTAAGCATAGACCGATTGGCTTAGGCGTCATGGCATTTCAAGATGCGCTCTATAAACTAGGCATCTCTTACACATCTCAAGAAGCCGTAGAATTTGCTGATACGTCAATGGAGGCTATCAGTTATTATGCGATACAAGCTTCCACCAATTTAGCGGAAGAAAGAGACGCTTATTCTTCTTTTGATGGATCGTTATGGAGCCAAGGAATACTTCCCATTGACTCGATTGCAATCCTTGAGCGCAATCGTGGCGGTTACTTGGAACAAGATCGCAGTCAAACTTTGGATTGGGATACGTTACGTAAGCGCGTCAAGACAGTTGGCATGCGAAATTCCAATGTATTAGCAATCGCACCTACCGCGACCATTGCCAATATTTGTGGTGTGTCTCAGTCGATAGAACCGACCTACCAAAATTTATTTGTGAAGTCGAATTTATCGGGCGAATTTACTGTCATTAATCCTTATCTTGTCATGGATCTCAAAGCACAACATTTATGGGATGATGTCATGGTCAATGATCTCAAATATTATAATGGAAGTGTCAGCAAGATTAGTCGCATACCCGACGTATTAAAGCAACGCTATGCAACCGCATTTGAAATCGATCCAGTATGGTTAGTAGAAGCTGCATCTAGACGTCAAAAATGGATTGATCAAGCACAGTCATTAAATCTTTATATGGCACAACCTTCCGGCAAAAAACTGGATAGCCTCTATCGACATGCTTGGATTCGCGGCTTAAAAACAACGTATTATTTACGTAGCATGGGCGCAACGAACACTGAAAAATCCACCATACATGATAGTACGCTAAACGCAGTACAAAGTGATACAGCACCGAAAGCTTGCTTAATCACTGACCCGACATGTGAAGCATGTCAGTAAATACTTTTAAGGGCTCTGCATTCCAAAATGCAGAGCAAGCTTTTGAAAATATCTCAAACGAGGAAAATAACATGTTAACTTGGAACGAATCCCAGGAAACACTCTCACAACAATCAACAAAACATGCGACAGGCGGACTGACAGGATTAGAAGCCTTAGAAATGGGCGCGGCACGCATTCATGTCGATGATAAAAAAATTATTAACTGCAGAGCGGATCTCAATCAACTTGTACCTTTTAAATATAAATGGGCATGGCAAAAATATTTAGATGCTTGCGCGAATCATTGGATGCCGAATGAAATTAATATGTCTGCCGACATTGCATTGTGGAAAAGTCCAGACGGATTAACCGAAGATGAGCGAACTATTATTAAACGTAATTTAGGATTTTTCTCAACAGCAGATTCTTTGGTTGCTAATAATCTTGTACTCGCCGTTTATCGCCATATTACGAATCCTGAATGCAGACAATATTTATTACGCCAAGCATTTGAAGAAGCACTGCATACACACGCATACCAACATGTTATTGAAAGCTTAGGCATGGATGAAGCGGAAGTTTTTAATATGTATCGTGAACTGCCTGCCGTAGCACGCAAAGCAGCATGGTCACTGCCCTATACGCAAAGCTTAGGTGACCCGCACTTTCACACAGGCACAACTGAGAACGACCAACGACTGCTGAGAGATTTAATTGCATTTTATGTCATATTCGAAGGTATTTTCTTTTATGTAGGTTTTACGCAAGTCTTATCGATGGGCAGGCGCAACAAAATGACGGGAACATCAGAACAGTTCCAATATATTTTACGTGATGAGTCTATGCATCTAAACTTTGGTATTGATGTTATCAATCAAATTAAAATTGAAAACCCTCATTTATGGACGGACACATTCAAACGTGAAATCTTGGATATGATTCTTGAAGGCGTAGAGATGGAGTACCAATATGCTCTCGATACCATGCCAAGAGGAATTTTAGGTATGAATGCTGAAATGTTTAGAGAGTATTTACATTTTATTGCGAATCGTCGCTGCATACAAATTGGATTAGAACAACAATTTCCTGGAGCAAATAATCCTTTTCCATGGATGAGCGAAATGATGGACTTAAAAAAAGAAAAGAATTTCTTTGAAACTCGAGTGATTGAATATCAGACTGGAGGAACCTTAAGCTGGGAATAAAATGATTCTCTCCTTACAAAATCCTGTTTTATAGCAGGATTTTTTTTGCCCAAATAATGGACGCCCTGAAGATTATGTTCTTAAGTAAACCTTAATATTTTAATGCTTACAATGAACTTACTCGTCAACGAAAAGGAAAGCGATCTTGACTCCACGACATGTCATAGTATTACTCGACATTGATAATACATTAATAAAATATAATGCTTCTTGTCCTAAATATAATCCATACTTAAATAAGTGTGAACGCACAGTAACCTGGAATGGAGGGAGTCACGAAGTCTGGGCAAACCACCTTGAAACTCTTCAAAAAACCGCATTAGAACACAATTTATGCCTGCATTTTGGTATTGCTACTTATAAACCCGAATACGTTGACGATGCTAAAAAAACGCAAGGACTTAGAGGAGACTATCTGAGCGCCGCTATTCTTGAAGATGAGAAATACATAACTCATCTAGAGTATTGTGATGTTCAAGGATTAGAAACTAACCATGGATTAAAGAAATATATAGATCCAAATTTAGTATATTTTACAGGAAGTCAGTCTAAAACCACTTATGCAATAGAACCAGCCATTAAACATATTACAGATAAATATTGCACTTTTTCCAATTTCATCGATGCTTTCCTCATGGACGATCTCCAGTCTACATGTGATGAGGTTGAAAAAAATGGACATCATGGTATCTGTGTGAGCAACTTAGCAGAACTAACACTCTACGAACAAAAAGAACGAATATCCCAAGCCTTTCAACAAATATACTCCAAATTAAAACTTCCTCTTCCTGACAATCTTAAAACAAAAGATAATCTATCTGCATTAGAAAATACTTTTCATAACCACATGAAAAATTCATTGTTTCATCGCAGCGAGAGCGTGCAAAACTTACAGGATCAAGAAGGAATGGAAGGCGTTCTTTATGGTGTATATATTACTTAACTTTATCTCATCTTAGCAACAGCAACAAGCTGCCATCCCCAAGGTGAGCTGGTGAGGTTTGTTCTAAAAAGAATATTAAAACATGACATAGCGAATCTAGCAAAAATTGATAACTTTGGCTGCTTAGTATCTACAATTAAACGCTTGCCTCTTAAAATAATTAATAGCTTATACAAATTGAAGAAAGGAAATCCAGCCCTAAAAATATAGCTAACATCAAAGCCAGCATTCCTCAATAACTCTTTAAGATTATTCATACTAAAATGTTGTCTGTGCCCAACGTGACGATCAAAGGCAGAGCGTGGGCCGCTAGGTACTGTTACAACAAGTACAGCATTTTTCTTAAGTAATCTTGCCACATTCTGTAAGAATAATGAGGGCTCATCTAAATGTTCCAACACCTCAGAACAGATAGCAACATCAACACCAGATTCTAAGGCCGTGGGTATTTTTTCTTTTGACTCCAACAAATCCAACTTGAAAAAATGTGCTGACGGAACTTTTTGACAAGATATTTCAACACCTTTTTGACTTAGATCAACACCGTAAATTGTTGCATCAGGAAAATGAGAAACTAATTCTGCCGAAAGATCACCTTGTCCACTTCCAATATCGAGGAGTTTGTTACCAGGCCTATAAATTTTCCCAAGTTGGCTTAGTATTAATCGTCTTCGGTAATCTTGCGCTGGATTAAAAACAGTTGCATCGCTGAAGTCTTCCCAATGCTTATCCCAACTATCTCTTGTATCAAGTTGTTTCATGCCTAATTTCCTTAAATAGCTAATACTTGCACGTATAATCCATGCCTAAAACAAACGAAAATGCTAATAGCGGCCAACCCTACAAAAAGCATTTTAGGCAACCTAGGCATCATTATATTTTTTTCATTACTAGCCATTATCCAAAAACTCACAATACTTAATATCAACAGATAAGGAATAAAATCTGTCACATACCTTTGTGTAGCTCCACTTAAACAACATAAAAACCCAATTAAAAAAATCGGAATAACACTCAGCAACATTAAAAAATACAACAAAGGAACTTTTTCACTATTATTTTTCAATTGCTGATAGACAAGTCTCGGCAAACTTAGAAAAAACAAAAGAATCGGCGCTGTTGAAAGAACACCCGCAAGATGGTCGAGGATATACTTATCAGGGATTTTAATTAAAGAATAGCCCCTATCTGAATAACTGACAAAATAAGGTCTAAAAAAATAGGAATAAATACCCGTTTTTATATTCTGAAAAATATTCGAAATATTAAATAAACTCTTACTTAACATAACACTCGACAACTGATAACTTTGTCCAAACTCAAAAATAGAACCATACCTTTCAACATTATACAAAGCCAACAAAAAACCAACGCAAACAGGAGGAATGAATAAGGCTAAAAAAATCGAAGGCCATCTTTTTGAAGATATTTTTTTGACAAAATAAAAGCTTAATAGCACGGTCATCAAAAAACAAACCAAGCTAAAGTGAGCACGCGATGCAACGGCGAAACTTAAAAACAAGCTAAACAGTAAGACATCTTTCACTCTTGCATTCAAAGTTAAAATATTAAAAAGAAAATAAATAGCTATGCTTATCGAACAAAAAGCACCTGAAATTGCCACTTCATAAAAAACAGACCTGACTAACAAAAATGAGGAGTTATTTGCTATACCCAGAACAATCCCTGCTAAAAGAAGCCAGCTCTCTGGTAACCAAGAAAAAAATGTATTCCTAATTTTTATCATTAATGCAAATTGAAATATAAACCCGATAGATAAAAAGAATAAAACACCTACTGTATCTGACGGATAATAATTCGTTAATAATTTAAATGGAATATAAAAAGCGATGACTGGCAGCGGACCAAAATACAGATAAAATTTATTTTTATAAAACGACAGGTCATGCAACAGATACGAACAAGTGTAATTCGTCCCATTATACAAACACCAACCTCTGGCCTTTGAATTTTGATTAGGATCATAAGGATTAGGCAATTTGAAAAAATAGCTTGGCGGATTAACCGGTACATTGACATGACCCGACAAAAAACTGTCACCGAGTAATTGATAATACCCATCAGCATACTTAGAAACCTTTGCCGGTAGAGGTGATATACTTGCCCAATAAAAATAACTTACCACAACAAATATAACAACAATCAACCTGCCTGGCTGACTAAACATAAGGCCATTCCTTTAGGTTTATTTTTGTGCCACAGCAAATAAATTTAATCCGAATTTATGATATCGCAAATTGACTTTGCTCGGCTTAAAGCCTGCTTGTATGAGCAAAGGCCAAAGGTCTTTTTTATCGTAATACATCTTGTGATCATCCATTTCAAGCTTAGGGCTGGTACCTAACTTGAAAGCCGAAAATTCCAGAAAAGCTTTACCTCTCCACGTAGGAACATTAATTAAAAGCACACCGTTTTTATGCAACAATTGATAACATTGCTGTAAAACATGCTTTGGATCACTCAAATGTTCTAAAACAGATATTATCATGATTGCATCTAAAGACACTGCTGATAACTCTTCTATAGCCTCTTCTATCGAGGACTCCATAAATGTTAATTTAGGAATAGCATATAAATTTGGATTAATTTGAAAATCGACACCAATTCCATGTGTAATTCTTTTTTGTAACCTTTGCAATAACGTTGCGTTGTATCCACAACCTAGCTCTAGAATTTTGATGCTCTCAGCACGCGGTAAAAATTTATTAATTGCCAGCAGGGATAAAAACACACCAAATCGATCAACTAACGTAATCTTGTTTTGGCCAAAGGACTCCCGGTGCAGCATCAATTATTCTCCTGGCGCTTGTCGCGCAACATGACCCAACATAATTGTGTTAAACAACAATGAGGTGGCAAAGTAAACAACACCTGTTAAAATGAGAGTGATACCCATCAATGCATGATGAGTCATAGGCCCTAGCTGATCTGGGAGGCGAAACCCATTCGTGATATACGTGTTGGCAAGAGGAACCATAAACATGATTCCCAACACACCAAGAATAAACCCTATTGGCATCGAACAGTTTAGCGAAAAAATTTTGTTCCATTTATCAGATCGCTTCATTTCAAAATCATATAATCCTTTGGCGAGTATTCCAGTCGAAAAAAACTGAAGCCCCACAAAAAAAATGAGCATAAAAAAAAGCATCCAATGTAAATTCAAACCAATCTTACCTATTATTACTGGACCATTTGCCAAAAAAACAGATCCCGTCATACCAATTAAAGTCATTATCATTCCGAGCTTATATAGGAAAAAATCTGCACCTAGTGTAAATACTGCTTTTAAATTTATCCATCCAGCTACCCACGGCGCATACCAACCAATTCGCTTATGATGGCTCTCACGTCCGTCTCGGTCTTTATGAAATACAACCGGCACCTCACTGCATTTCAAATCTAAATGAATCGCCTTAATAATCATTTCTGATGCATACTGCCAACTTTGAGATTGTAACCGCATTCGTTTTAATGCATCTAACGTCACGCCTCTCAGACCACAATGAATATCTGAGAAATGGCAACCATAGACTTTATTTAAAATCCATGTTGTTATGGGGGTACCAAAATATTGGTGCAGAAAAGGCATGGCGCCTTTTTCAATTTTTCCTTTAAAACGGGAACCCATTACAAACTCATAACCTTCTTTTAATTTTTCTAAAAAAGGTCGTAAATATCGTACATCATATGTTAAATCAGCATCACCCATAATTACAAAAGAACTTCTCACATATGGAATCGCATCAATATATGCCCTACCTAAGCCGCGCTGGGGAACTTTTAAAACTTCTGCACCATGCCTGAGTGCGATTTCTTGTGTTTTATCAGAAGAGCTATCTACGATAAGAATTTGTCCCGAGACACCAGCACTGCGCAAACCTTCTTTACACCAATCAACAAACTCCCCTATGGTGATTTCTTCATTCAGCGCAGGAATCAGAATGGTCACACTTGGATGTGGCTCAACGTCAGTACTAGGAAAATAATGTTGTATTGTCACACTCATTTTCCTCTGTTGTTTTTACTGATTTTTCTGAATCTTGCAACATTGCATTCACTGAAGCTTTAATGGCTTGTGTTGATGTTTTTTTGCAGATCCAGCCTAATGATTGAATTTTTTGAGTATTGAGACGAACAACGGGTACATCTCCTTTCCACCCCCTATCACCTCCCGTATATTCAAATAACACGGGAGATTTTAGTCTCAAGCAATCAACAACAATATCAGCAATTTCTCGCACAGTGATATAATCACCTGTCGCAACATTATAAATTTCATAAGGACTGCTTAAATTGTCATTCGCCAACATCACAGCCTCAATGATATCGTCGATATGAACGTATGACTTACTTTGCAACCCATTTCCTAAAATAACTAATCGACTAGAATCACTTTTTAACTTATTTATAAAATCGTATGCAACTCCGTGTGTTTGACGAGCCCCAACAACATTGCCAAAACGAAAAATACAAGCACTCATCCCAAACATATAGCAATAACTTGAAATAAAAGCTTCACCTGCAAGCTTACTCGCACCATAAGTAGAAATGGGATGCATAGAACCATCTGTTTCACTACTTTCTGTTTCTCCAACGTCACCATAAACACCACTCCCTGAAATATAGACAATTCGTTTAATTTTATTTAAACGCATAGCCTCTAATACAAGTTGCGTCAACAAAATACCTTCTGAAAAGTCTATCGTGGGGTCTGTAGCTGCTTTCGAAATATCAGGATTTGAAGCAAAATGCATAACAATATCATGTTGGCGCATTGCATCAGTTAATGTTTGAAAATCTTTAACATCCGCTTTAACGATGTGCAGACGAGTATCAGCAAGATGGTGTTGATAATGCCAAGTTTTACCAGATGAAAAGTTGTCATAGATTGTGACTTTTTGAATTTCTTGCTGAGAAAGTAATTTATCAACAAAATGAGAGCCAACGAAACCCGCCCCACCTACCAGAAAATATGATTTGAAAGACATCCTGTGTCCTTATAGAGTGTTAAATATAAGCCCATCCAAACAAATCATTCTATCAATGCTACTAGGACAGTGTCCAAGCAATTTTAGACCTTGTCAGCTATTGCACTACAAACAACTGGTAAGGATTTTTTTCTCAAATAAGCAAGTAGATTACGCGAAACGCTAATTAAGCTAATAGTAATCCAGGCAATTTCAATTAATACTGACGATAAATTCCAGTGGAAAAAGAGTGAAAACAAAATGAGGCATGCACCTGATAAATTAAAAAATTGGTAGATTACATGATTAGGAGTCCACTTTTCGGCATTTAACATAAAATAAGCTATTAAAATAAATAACACACCAATAATGCCTATCCCATTTGATAGCTCAAAAAATATTTTATACATAATAGCAATCACCTCTGTTTTCTATAACTGATCATGAGCATTCAGAAAAGATAATGCGCGCCAAACAACGTCCACTCCTGCTTGATCCAAACAAGCATTTTCACTTAAGTAACGACGCCATTTCCTCGCACCTTTTTCGCCTTGGAATAAACCTAAAATATGGCGAGTCATACTCGATAATTTAATATTATTGCTTAATTGAGCTTGCAAATAAGGTATAAAATTTTCAATTACCTCATGCCTAGAATACATTTTTGGTGTGTTATAAAATTGTTGCTGCAACGCTGCCAGAAAATAAGGATTTGAATAAGCTTCGCGTCCAATCATCACACCATCCACATAACTGAGCTGTTCCTGTATTTCATCAATCGTTTTCAATCCTCCATTGAGGATAATTGTTAAATGAGGAAAGTCACGCTTAATCTGTGCAACTATATCATATCGAAGCGGGGGTATTTCTCTGTTTTGTTTCGGACTTAATCCATTCAACCAGGCTTTACGAGCATGAATAATAAATATGTTACATCCAGCACTCTCGACTACACTGATAAAATGACAGAGCTCATCATATGAGTCATTCGTATCAACCCCTATTCTGGATTTGACTGTGACAGGGATATCAACCACTGACCGCATTGCAGCAACACAATCTGCCACTAGATTAGGCTCTTTCATCAGGCATGCGCCAAAACGTCCTAATCGAACTCTGTCACTAGGACAGCCAACATTCAGATTAATTTCATCATATCCATATTCTTCGCCTTGCTTGGCACAACGAGCCAATTGTTTCGGATCACTACCTCCCAACTGTAATGCAATCGGGTGTTCTTGCTGATCAAACGAAAGAAATCGAGAAGAGTCACCATGAATAATAGCCCCTGTAGTCACCATTTCGGTATATAACAAAACCGAGGGTGCAATAAGTCGCAGAAAAAAACGCTCATGGCGATCCGTACAATCCATCATGGGGGCGATTGAAATTCGGCGATTTAGCATAAAATAACAAATTATTCATTTAAAGGGAGATTATTATACTATGGAATGATAAATAGCGGGTATAAATTCAGAATGTTAGCAACAAAATTAATGCTCTAAACTATGAACTGGCTTAATAGAAGTCCATTGTTTGCAACCAGGACACTGCCAATGTAACGTCTTACCAGAAAATCCGCACGAGATACATTGATAATCCGGCTTGTCAGACAGTAGCTTACCTGTCAAACCCTGCAGAATAAGCAAATCCTCTTTCGCCCTACCTTCTGTATTAGATAAATACAAATTAATAAACAAATGTAACCCAGCAATTGAGGGATACCGACGAGTATAGTCAGCAACAAAATTCGCTGCAACCTTATCCCCTTTCCACTGACGGATACGCTCTGAAAGAATTAAGACAACCGGAATTTTTGGATATTCATTCAGCACCTTCATGAGATACGCCACTAATTTTTCTTCTTGTTTTAGTTTTTCGTAACATGATGCCAATAGATCGATAGCTTCTGATAAATAATCGGGATTTTGATCTTTAATTCGTTTCAAGCATTTCAAAGCAAACTTATAATCCTCTTTTTTCATGCTCAAATTAGCCTGTAGCAAACTACCCCGAACACACGTTGGATCTGAGTCTAATGCATTCTTCAAAAATTGGATTGCCTGTTCAACTCGACCTTTTGATTGAGCTCTCTCAGCAAGCTCACAGTAATAATGAGCTATATTAATACCCATATTTTTTTTAGTTGCAGACGCTAGCTTTGTAGCCGTTTCAATTGCATTTTCCCAGGCTTTTTCTTGCTGATAGATATCTAGTAATGCTTTTAATGCAGGAATTGAATATTGTTTTAGATTAACAACTTCTAAAAAAATGCGTTCTGCTCTATCTAAAACACCTACACTTAAATAATCTTGACCCAACTCAAATAACGATTGCTCTCTGTAGGCTTTATCTAACTGTGGCCTCGCTATTAAATTTTGGTGGATTCGTATCGCTCTATCGACTTCTCCACGACGGCGAAATAATTTACCAACAGCCAAATGTGTTTCAACCGTACTACTATCGACTTCGAGCATTTTAATAAAAACATCTACTGCTTTGTCTGCTTCTTCATTCAATAAATAATTTAAACCAACCAAATAATCTCTGGGTAAATCAAATTTTTGCAAAGCAAGACGATTGGTTTTCGTTCGAAAACCAAGATACCACGCGCAAAAAAGCGCGATAAAAATTAATATGATCCACTCAAAGTCCATTAATGCTTATCCTGCAAAGGAATTGCACGCAAATTTTCAATTTCTTTTTCGGCTAGTTCTAAACGTTGGCGTAATCGATAGTTTTTAACTTTTGCTTTTAGCAAAAGCCATGTCCCCATTAAAATTCCTAACAAACAACCGATAGCAAATGCTGAAGCTAACAATAAGGATAAAGGAAAACCGCGATGGCCTACGTAATAATTTATGCTGACCACTTCTGAATTTAACGTAGCAAAAGTAATCCCCAACAAAATAATTAATAAAAGGAATATGTAGCTAAATACTCGCACTGAAAACTCCTTTGCATTAAATCCAACGTTTGTGGGAAGTTACATAAATCGTAAATTCCCTCCACTCCACGTTTTTTGTGGAGGAGAGGGCCAGGGCTGAAGGATGGACGCAAATTTTTAATGTTTATTTTTACCTCTCCCCCTGTGGGAGAGGTCGGCGCGAAGCAACGGGTGAGGGGTGATTTTAAGCCAAAATACCCCTCATCCGCCCTTCGGGCGGCTTCTCCCACAAGGGGAGAAGCAAAAAAACCTCAATAGAAATTATGCGGCTATCCTGCAGGGGCTAGGGAGGAGAGGATAAAAATATTTCACTTCCATCGCATCGCATGGAAAATTTATTCTCTCAATGCTTCCTCTCCCCAACCCTCTCCTCCACAAAAAGCATAGAAGAGAGCGGGCCAATAATGACATACGCCCTATTCTAATCCATATCAAAAAAAAACGGTATTAGACAATTGCCTACTACCGTTTTTTAGTTTCTAAGAGGCACAAACCTCATTCATACAATTACTTTTCGTTATCTTGATTACCTATTTTTTCTTTAAATAAGTCACCCAATGTTGTCTTTAGAGGAGCATCATCAGATTTCTCTTTTTTCTTTGATGCAGGAGCTGCTGCTGCTTTTGTTTTCTTAGCAGGAGCATCTTTTGACTTCATCGATAGGGTAATAGTATGGGTCTTACGATCAGTACCCGTAATTTTAGCCTCTATCACATCACCCACATTAAGACGAGTACGTGCATCTTCAACTTTTTCTGCAGCAATTTCAGCAGCACGTAAGGAACCAAATACATTATCAGCTAATTCAACTACCGCACCTTTAGCATCAACTTCAGTGACCTTTCCTGAAACGGTACTGCCCTTTTCATTTTCATTTAAGTAGTTAGCGATTGGATCATCTGCTAATTGCTTAAGACCTAACGAAATACGCTCCCGCTCAGCATCAATCGCTAAAATTACGGTATTCAATTCATCGCCTTTTTGGAATTTACGCACGGCTTCTTCAGCAGCTGCCTCATTCCAAGATACATCCGATAAATGAATAAGACCGTCAATTCCACCATCCAATCCTATGAAGATACCGAAATCTGTAATCGATTTGATTTTTCCAGAAATTTGGTCACCTTTCTGATGATGGGTAGCAAATTCTTCCCATGGGTTAGGTGTGCACTGTTTTAGGCCTAACGAGATACGGCGTCTTTCGCTATCGATATCTAAAACAATTACTTCAACTTCTTGAGATAAGTGTATGATTTTATTTGGATTAATATTTTTATTGGTCCAGTCCATTTCTGAAACGTGCACCAAACCTTCAATACCTTCTTCAATTTCAACAAAGCAGCCATAATCAGTAATGTTTGTCACTTTACCCGTCAAACGCTTACCTATTGGATAACGATGACTAATGTCTGCCCAAGGATCTTCGCCTAATTGTTTAAGACCCAATGAAACTCTAGCATTGTTGCGGTCAAATTTTAGAATCTTAACCTTAATTTCATCGCCAATATTGAGAATTTCGCTAGGATGTTTAATGCGCTTCCAAGACATATCAGTGATATGCAACAAGCCATCAATTCCACCAAGGTCAATAAATGCGCCGTAATCAGTTAAGTTTTTAACAATACCTTTGACTTCATCGCCTTCATGTAAGTTTTCTAATAAGGCTTCACGCTCTACACTGTTTTCAGCTTCCATCACAAGTCTGCGTGAGACGACAATGTTATTACGTTTTGCGTCAATCTTAATGACTTTAAAATCAAATTCTTTGCCTTCTAAGGACTCTGGGTCACGCACTGGCTTAACATCAACCAATGATCCAGGCAAAAATGCTCTAATTTTATTAATTTCTACAGTAAAACCACCTTTAACGCGACCTTGTATAACACCGCGCACAGTTTCTTTTTTATTATATGCTTCTTCTAAAACAATCCATGACTCTAAGCGTTTTGCGCGCTCACGTGACAAGCGAGTAGTTCCAAAACCATCTTCTACTGAATCTAAAGCAACTTTTACCTCATCCCCCACCTCAACTTCAACTTCGCCTCGTTCATTATAAAACTGCTCAATTGGGATGATTGATTCTGACTTTAGACCAGCACTGACAACGATATAATCAGATTCAATACGTGTAATAGTTCCATTGATAATTGCACCGGGAACCATTGGATTGACATTCAAACTTTCTTCGAATAATTGCGCAAAGCTTTCGCCCATAGACATGTTTAATTTTCCTAGAACCTTTTGTTAGAGATGCTTTATACCCTAATTTAATAAGCTCTTTGATATAGTTAAAGTTAATAAAAAATGCAAATGCACATACATTTACATTACCGTCGCCAAATGGCGACCCTACAACAAACACGGAGGGACTGTCTGTCGTGTCCGCGTGACTGCCGTAGGGTTAATGCGATATAGAAAAAATCTTTCTATATTCAAGCATAATATGTTCAACAACTTGATCTATTGTTAGGTGGTCAGTGTTTATACAGACCGCGTCAACTGCCGGACGAAGTGGTGCAACCGATCGTTCCTGGTCACGCCTATCTCGCTCCGCCAGCTCTAGAGCAAGGCTGCCAAGATTAACATTAATACCTTTTTCCTTCAACTGAGTATAACGACGACGAGCACGTTCTTCAGGAGTTGCGGTGAGAAAAATCTTTAAATCCGCATCTGGAAACACGACCGTTCCCATATCCCGCCCATCAGTCACTAGACCAGGCGCTTCGCGGAATGCGCGCTGCCTACTTAACAAAGCGATTCTCACTGATGGCAACGCCCCTACTTTCGAGGCTGCATTCCCCATTTTTTCTGTTCGGATATCATGAGTGACATTCTGTCCTTCCAATAAAATCTCCGGAGCCGTCCCTGTTTCAGTCGCTTTAAATTGAACGTCTAGATGCTCTGCTAATACTTGTAGTGCGGGCTCATTTTCTAGAGAAACACCGTGCTTCTGTGCAGCCAATGCTAATACTCGATATAAGGCACCGCTATCTAAAAGATTCCATCCTAACTGTTTAGCAACTAACTGTCCCACAACTCCTTTACCCGTTCCACTTGCGCCATCAATGGTTATTACAGGCTTTTTACGCGTCATTCACTTCGTCCTCTTGTAAAGTTGCCACTCGCTCTAAACTCACGAGCAACTCTTCATTTGTTAAACTGATGAGACGCACTCCTTGAGTATTCCGACCAATTAACGAAATTTCGGAAACAGGCACTCGAACCAAGGTTCCTTTATTACTGATCAACATGACTTCGTCTTCTTGATTAGCTTGGATAGCGCCTATGACTCGGCCATTGCGCTCATTAACCTGAATAGCAATAACACCCTGCCCGCCTCGTCCAGTCATTCTATATTCATCAATAGGAGTACGCTTTCCAAAACCATGCTCCGTAGCAGTTAATATGTCGCCCGAAGAAGAAATCACCACTAAAGAGATAACCCGCTGCCCCTCTTGCAGCTTCACGCCACGAACACCTCTAGCTGTTCTACCCATATGGCGTACAGCACTTTCTGTAAATCGAATAACTTTTCCAGCGTCCGTAAATAGCATCACTTCATGATTACCGTCAGTCAGTGCAACACCGACTAAACGGTCATTTTCAGAGAGCTCAAGTGCAATAATCCCTGAAGAACGTGGACGAGAGAACTCCGTTAGAGCAACTTTTTTAACAGTACCCTGTGATGTCGCCATAAATACATACTGATTATCTTGATATGCTTTTACAGGCAGAATAGCGCTAATTCTTTCGCCTTCGACTAATGACAATAAATTAATAATAGGTTTGCCACGCGCATTGCGGCTAGCTTGTGGTAATTGATAAACCTTCAGCCAATACACTTTGCCTCTGTCTGAGAAACACAAAATAGTGTCGTGAGTATTTGCAACTAACAAATGCTCGATAAAATCTTCTTCTTTTATGTTGGTAGCAGACTTCCCTTTGCCGCCTCTATGTTGAGCCTGATATAAAGCGATAGGCTGGATTTTTGCATAGCCTTCATGAGATACAGTCACGACAACATCTTCTTCAGGCACTAAATCTTCTAAGCAAAAGTCACCCTCACTTTCAATAATTTCGGTTCTACGCGCATCACCGAACTGGACTTTTACGGCTTCCAGCTCGTCTCGTATAACCTTCATCAATCGTACAGAGCTAGAAATAATTTCATTTAAATCAATAATCAAATTTTTCAGCTCTTTGTGTTCCGCAGTAATTTTATCTTGCTCAAGACCGGTTAATCGATGTAAGCGCATATCTAAAATTGATTGCGCCTGCTCTGGAGAAAGACGATATCCTTCATCACTTAAACCATATTGACCATCAAGCGTTGTAATTAATGCCTCGCCATCACCAGCACGAGTTAAAATATCAATGACTTTTGCTGGTTGCCAAGCACGTTTCATTAATTGGATTTTTGCTTCATTTGAATCTTTAGCTTGCTTAATTAGCACAATCATTTCATCAATATTTGCCAAAGCAATAGCCAAGCCTTCTAAAATGTGTGCGCGTTCTTTCGCTTTACGTAAATCAAATAAGGTTCGACGCGTCACAATTTCACGACGATGTCGAATAAAAGCATCGATTAATTCTTTGATGTTAAGAATTCTGGGCTGATTATCGACTAACGCAACAATATTAATCCCATAAACAGTTTGTAATTGAGTATGAACAAATAAATTATTCAAGACGACTTCTGAATTTTCGCCTCTACGTATTTCAATCACAATACGCATACCCTGCTTATCTGACTCATCACGTAACGCTGTAATACCTTCTAACTTCTTTTCCTTAACAAGTTCAGCAATACGCTCTATTAAACGAGCTTTATTCACTTGATAAGGAAGCTCAGTTACAATAATTTTTTCTTTATTGGATTTTTCATCACTTTCAATATGTGTTTTTGAGCGAACACCAATTCGCCCTCGCCCGGTTCGATAAGCTTCGACAATACCACCTTTGCCATAAATAATTCCGGCAGTAGGAAAGTCAGGGCCAGGAATATATTGCATAATTTCTTGAATGGTAATATCAGGGTTTTCAATAGAAGCAATACAGGCATTAATCACTTCTGTCAAATTATGAGGGGGAATATTGGTAGCCATTCCCACTGCAATACCGGATGATCCATTGACTAACAAATTCGGTATTTGTGTAGGAAGCACCACAGGAACCATTTCTGATTCGTCATAATTAGGCGCATAATCGACTGTTTCTTTTTCTAAATCTGCCAATAATGCATGAGCAAATTTAGACATGCGGATTTCGGTATAACGCATGGCAGCAGCAGCATCACCGTCAACGGAACCAAAGTTTCCCTGACCATCGACTAATAAATAGCGTAATGAAAATGGCTGTGCCATTCGAACAATCGTGTCATAAACCGCTGTATCACCATGAGGATGGTATTTACCAATAACATCACCCACAACTCTCGCTGATTTTTTATGAGGTTTATTCCAATCATTCCCTAGTTCATGCATAGCAAATAACACACGCCTATGCACAGGCTTTAAACCATCCCGAACATCCGGCAAGGCACGCCCTACAATGACGCTCATCGCGTAATCTAGGTAAGATTGTTTTAATTCAGCCTCAAGGCTGATTTTTTGTATATCTCTAGCTATTGGAGTATCCATAAGTCCTTTCAGCATCAGTAATGAAAATAAAGTAAAATCGACGAATTATATCACAGATTCCCTATCAGAAAAGAACTCGAATCACCGTAAAAATGAATGAACTTTATTCTATAAATCAATGCGCTGCACTAATATAGATTAAAAAATATTCACTTTACAAAAAATGTGTGCTATCATACCAAAAATAACGATTCTGGTTACAAATTAAAACAGAGGTCCAAAAACATGTTGATGAGAAGAACCGTCAAGCCATTAAGCGCTTCATTCGTGCATAATTCATTCCAAAATAATGGATATTCGATTGGACTGACCTTTGCCGTTCCTGGTATTGCAGATAAAAGAGCTTATTCAGTCTCTTATTATGCCTCTGACGAACACTACAAAACATTACCTCGTCTATCATTTTCCGAAAGATATCCATTAATTAAACGCGGCCTTACTCCAATGCTTAAAAGTATATTGTCGCCATTAGTCACTACGATTCTCAATTTCACTTCAAATAAACGTTATTGTGAGTTTTATTCAGATCATTTTGAAGGGAATAATCTTGAGAAAGCTAAAATAGCAACAATGGTGAGAGACACTGTCACTCAAACCAACTCTGCAAAAATAGATAGAGTTAGTTTAGAGACAGCAAGACTTGATCATGGGATTGCTTATTGTTTTGGGCCCTCTTGGGATCCATGCATTGGTCTTTTCCCTGGATTCTTTTATACGAAAGAAACGTTACCCAATGAATTATCCTTGGATAAATTGCAGGACAACAGGATGACAGAAGATGAATGGGTACGTGCATATGAGATATGGCTGCTTAACAAACATGTCGATAAAATTGAGCCTTCCGATTCTTGGATAGCGAAAAAATCCCATTCTTTGACAATGAAAAAATTATATAAGAGTCAATTGACTGTTGACGCGCGGCGCCTATTTTATCGATCGATGCTTACCTACTACCAGTCACCTGAAGTTTATGATGATGTTCGTCGTTTCATCATAGGTCATGAACTAAGTCATTTATATCATAATGACACCATGAAACCTTCTTTCTTTCTTGCCGCTCAACTTCTATCGATAGCAGCATTACAATCATCAGCATTGGCATGCATTGTTCCTTTTTTTATTCTCCAACAGTATGTATCAAGGTCTCAAGAAAAAAGGTGTGATCGTTGGTCAGCGAATATGAATACTTCGACAGGCGGAATTCGACTATTTGAGGATTTGAACGAGCATAGTAAATTATTATTGAATAAATACCCTGAACTTCAGTATAGCATGTGGAAATCATCGATTTTAGAATTAGCCTCTACACATCCTGGTCATTTAGAACGAGCCCAACTTTTGAAAAAAAACTAGCCCGAATTCATAGGGGGATCACGATATCTTCCAAATATATTTTAGTTTTGATTGTCGAGTAAAATCAGGAGCAGCAACATACTGAGAAATATCTTCAATGCTGAACTCAGACAAAAGCTCTGTATTCATAGAGAATGTTTTCGTATAACTTGTTGCAATTAATATACCCTCTGGCAATAGTAATTTTAATATTTTATATAACAAACCCTCGTCTTCTTCGACAACTGAAAGATCTGCAAAAATAACGTTATACTTTGATCGCTCCCTATCCAACCATATGCCCGCGTCAGCGTGTATCAACTGATGCGCTTTGCCGATAACGTTATTCAAATTAAAATTAGCCTTTACCCAATTGAGCTCTTGCTCTGACTGGACGATTGTTTTCGTTGTCTTAGCACCACCGACCGTTGCACAAACAGACATGACACCTGCGGAATCAAAAAGACTTAAAAAATGGCTGTTTTTTGTTTTTTCCATGATACGTGAACGCAACTGGCGCTGCTCTAAACTAAAGCCCATCTCAAATTCATTATGAATTAAATTGATTAAGAAAGTTGACTGACCTTCATGTATAGACTGAAAGTCATTTAGATTTACAACTATATTAGCTTGCCCCAACGTCAACCGTTTATAGTGTCGCTGAAAAAAAATATTTTCACTTGGAACGGATAATAATTCAGGCAAAATGGCCAATACTTCTTGTTGTCTCTGGCCTGCCTTTTCTTTATCTATGGTTTTAGGTGCAGGATATTCTTTTACGTGCACCCACTTCTCATACATATCAATAGAAAATGCATATTCTGGTAGATCCGCATCATACAATCGATAGCATGAAATATTCTCCTTGTTTATCCACCGTGTTTTATTTTTTATATTTTTTCTAACGCGATTAGCAAACATTTGAACAGCTTCTGACTGCACCTCTTTCACACTTTCTTTTGCTGCTTCAACTCGTCGTGCATTTTGTGTTGTAATGCTTCTATCGATAAATTTTTCGGGAATAATATCAAATAATAATAATTGACAGGGAATGGAGCCATTAAATAGAGAATAGTATTTTATCGCACGGATACCCATTTGTTTACCCAGCTCAGGATTTCCCGTAAAAACAGCACCTTTCCATCCTACAAATTCTTTTTTAAATTTGTCGCCAATGCTTGTGTAAAGAAATTGTAATTCGCTTTCTTCTCCCAAACGCTCGCCGTAAGGAGGATTGATCACAACAAGTCCTGTTGTTGCGATGGACTCCAAACTGTCTAAACTTCGTTTTTCCACATGCACTTTTCCACGCAAACCTGCACGCTCAATATTCTCAAAAGCAATTTTAATGGCATGAGGATCCTCATCGTAACCTACCATTTTTGGTAGTGTTTTCATGCCTACTATTCGTCGTTGTTTAGCCTCATCTAGCAGTAATTGCCATATAGCTGGATCATGCTGTTTCCATCCTAAAAATCCAAAATAATCTCGTAACAGTCCAGGCGCACAATCAGCAGCAAGCATAGCCCCTTCAATTAACAGCGTGCCTGACCCACACATAGGATCTAATAACGCTCCATTTGCTTTGAGTATGTCTGGCCACTTCGCCCGTAATAAAACAGCTGCCGCTAAGTTTTCTTTTAGTGGAGCTGACCCGCCCATCAAGCGATAACCACGCTTATGCAAGCTTTCGCCCGACAAATCGATACTGACCGAGGCTTTATCTCGATAAAGATAGACATGAATTACAACATTTGCATGATCACGCGCAACATTGGGTCTTACCCCAAACTTATCCCTCAGTTGATCAACAATAGCGTCCTTAACTTTTTGTGCACCGTACAAGGTATGTGTGATTTGTGATTGAGTAGAAACGAAGTTAACGGATAAAGTTCCCGCCGGATTGACGTGCTTGTCCCAAGCAATACTTTGGATACCGGCATAAAGCTCTTCAGGTGTTGATGACTGAAATTCTTTTACTTTCAATAAGATACGATTTGCCAAACGTGACCACAAACACGCTTTATAGGCAGTAGCCAAGTCGCTGGTAAATTCTACTCCAGCTAATTTCTCAGCGGCTTTGTTAGCTCCTAAATAGCGCAATTCATCTGCCAAGAGAAGCTCTAGGCCTTTGGGGCAGCTGGCAAAGAAATTTAGTGTATAAGACATAAACTCTAATCATTTATTTTACAAGGATAGCAAGTATACCACTATAAGAGAAAATGTGAATTAAATGAACTAGTCTTTAAGCGCCCCTTAAGGATATATGGTGTAAACTAGCCATCTACAGATTAATGATGCGCATGAGAGGTTAGCAATGAAACCAGAATTACGTAACTTATTGAAAGAAACCAGCGAAACCCTCAATAACTTACATGCTAAGCAAAAAGCCATTGATTCCAAACTCGAAAACACTAGAAGAAAGGATCTTGATGCAGCTCTCGCTGAGCAATCGAATAGATTGTTCATAGATATTTTTAACAAGATCAAAGAAACAAGAGCTGCCTTAAAAAATAACCCTGAGATTGAGAATAGAGAAGATCAACGATTGGTTATTCAATTTTACCTCAACGTAGCAAAATACTCCTCAGACAGTATTACACACGATTATAAATTCGAAGGTTTCAGACGTAACGATCAGAGCTGTACGGTTTATGCTTTTGCTGAACGTATTGAAAAACGAACTGATGATTTATTAGAGTTAAGCTCAGAATCAGGAGAAGTGCTAAAGCCTTTACAAGAGAACAGGGAGTTACAGTCGCTTCAACGGTCACTACAAGAAATGTATGGCAAGCTCAGCAAATATATCGAAGAAAAAAATAAATTACGCAAGATGAGTGAAGCTCCAACTAACGCGATGATAGCACAAGGTGATTTCGTTGGTGTCAGCTCTGTGTTACAAGAAAATGAGCTCCCACAAACTATCTATCCTAATGACGCTAGTAGCTCTACAACATCCAATTCAGCAGCATCTACTGCCGCTCCTACTAAAAATTCATTTGACGAGATGGGCGAAGAAAAAATTCATTATCCAATTTCCGGAGCTTCTTTATCTCACCCGGCACACACGCAACCTAGCAAAAAATACTATCTAGATTACAAAAATATGGTGCTATCAAATCCCACCGTACCACATGATTTTTACAAACAATATAATCATTTCACTTTAGAAGAAAAAATTAACTTATTAACTGCAACAAGCACTGGCTTAGTGGAATTATTTAACTATCGAAAAGTCATAGCTGAAACTAATTTAGAAAATTTTATTCAGCACGCAAACAAAATTAATCAGCATTTGCGCCTCATTTCACGTTTAGCAGCAGAGCTGCCTTGGGAAAGCAAAGAAGACAAAACTAAAATATTTACCTTAATAAATAGTATTTTTGGCGTGCTAGATGAACATGGATGGAATTGTTCTGCTGATGGCGTCATTGGACTAGCCTATGCGAAAGGTCGTAAGTTTTCTTTCGAACATATTAAACCAGAAGAACGTCTACAAGTTGAAAAAAAGCAAAAAGAACGACTCTATGAGCAATTTAAAAATGGCGTGCTTGGACCAGACACTGGAAACGGAGGCGCTTTTTCAGACCCACAAAAATTTGCCACGGAGTTAGCAAAAATTTGTAAAAAATATGCTGCTGATAAAAACAAAGGGCTTGAATTGGATAAATCAACAGGAACAAGCACTAAAGCAGCTAATCCTCTAACGAATGCCGGGTCAAATCGAACTGTACCAACAACATATCCACCTTCAGCAAACAGCGCCGCAACTGCTCAACAGGAACAACGTCCATTTTACATCCTCATGAAACGTATTCTTAGAGTAGAACCAGATAATAACTTGCCATCGACGATCTCACACCATCTTAACCAAAATATTGACTTATTAAATGAAAGAATCAGAGAAAAATTACGCCAGCACAGAAATGATATTGATTTAACATTAATTACCGCACAAGCACTGCATGGCAAAAATTTAAATGCAATGAAAGCTCTGTTAAGCTTCATTTCTGATAATAATAAAAGCGCACTCAATGCAGCTATTAAATCCTCAGGGACACAACATGCCTATCGTGGTTGCAACGCGTTAGCAATAGCTATTCTTACAGTGAATATCCCGCTGGTAGAAATGCTTTTAGCTAAAGACGCCACACTAGCAGTTTCTAAGCTGAAATTATCACCCCTTCAAGCTTCGCTAAGAGACATCGAACTTGCTAACCCTAACTTAACCAGCCAGCTAAAAAATAAATTTCCAATTCTTCAGGATACTTCAGCTTCAGCTTCAAACGCAGCCTCACCCAGCCGAAAACGAACTGCCGCGGCAGCGGCTCTGGATACAAACGATGGGTATGAAGATGATGCGCTTGAAGCTCAAAACCTCTCAGCACAACCTGCACCTAGACAATTGCAAACAGAGAGTACGAGCTCAACAGCTGGAATGAATTCGACAACATATTCTATTCCTCATACAACAAGCGACGCAGTCCGCATGCAAACACAGAATCATGTACCAGCACCCAACTACGCGCCTCCTGTTTCACAAAATTTTCAGTTTGGTTCACAAACAGCATTACCTAACATGAGACAACCTCAGTCTGGTTCACAGTCAACATTTTCTAACATGACACAGCCTCAATTTAGCTCACAGTCAACATTTTCTAACATGACACAGCCTCAATTTGGTTCACAGACAACATTTTCTAACATGAGACAACCTCAATTTGGCTCACACACAACATTTTCTAACATGAGACAACCTCAATTTGGTTCACAGACAACATTTTCTAACATGGCACAACCTCAATTTGGTGCACCAGCAAGACATCATTATCATTACGGCCCTATTCATACCTATGAATACCCAACTACACCAATGGGCTCAAACCAGTCTTATGGAACAATGGGGCACACCCATATGGGACAGACAACTATGACAGCGCCTCCTTCGCAATCCTTAACAGCAGCTCCTCAAAGATTCTTTGGCGGCTCATCACAGCTCAATCCTTCTGGCTGGATGATGCAAGATTTCGATCGACACGCTGAACATCACAATCATCGACAAAATACGGCTGCTAGCTCTTCGCTGCCTTTCGCGGCTTCGACTTCTAGCCCTCCACGATCACCTGATTTTAATAGTTTTTTTCGACCGAGCTCGCCTATTGGCAGACTAGACCTAGACCCCTTGAATCCGCTTGAGGATTTTCTGGATAACAGCTATTTTCCTATCCGCTGAAACATTTCAAGCAGATGTTTTAGTGGGTTTATCTCGAAGAGCACGTCTTAACACTTTGCCCACATTGGTTTTTGGTAACTCATCACAAAAATCAATGTGCTTAGGAATTTTGTAGGCAGTTAACTTGGTCCGACAAAATCGAACTATTTCTTCAGCAGAAAGCTTGGGATCTTCTTTTACAATAAATGCTTTTGGTACCTCACCCGAATTTTCATCTGGCACAGCAATAACAGCAGCTTCCCTAATGCCCGGCATTCCCATCAACACATCTTCAATTTCATTAGGATACACATTGAAACCTGATACTAAAATCATATCTTTTTTTCGTTCTAAAATTCGTACATAGCCTTGATCATCAACAGAAGCAATATCACCCGTTAATAACCAACCATCTTTTGTAAATACTTTTTGAGTCTCGATAGGATTCTGCCAATAGCCACGCATCACTTGCGGGCCTTTTATAGCAAGCTCACCTGATTGACCCACAGGAACTTCTTTTCCATCTTCATCAAGAATGCAAACATTTGTTGATGAAACAGGTAACCCAACAGAACCGTTATACTCTTTCAAATCTACAGGATTAATACTCACGCAAGGTGATGTCTCCGTTAAACCATAAGCTTCCAATAAAGGACGCCCAGTAACAATATGCCACTTTTCAGCAACCGACCTGACTACTGCCATTCCACCGCCCAGCGTTATCTTCAACTTACTAAAATCTAATTTTGGAAAGTTAGGATTTTTTAACAACGCATTAAATAACGTATTGACACCTGTTATAACGGTAAATTTAAATTTAGACATATCTTTAATTAGATGATCAATATCTCGAGCATTGGTAATTAATACATTTAATCCGCCAATTTTCATGAGAAATAAACAATTCGCTGTTAACGAAAAGATATGATAGAGAGGCAGCGCTGTGATAATAATTTCATTTCCAGGATCAAAAACAGGTCTAAACCAAGCGACAGCTTGCTGGATATTCGAAACAATATTTCTATGTGTCAGGATAGCGCCTTTTGAAACACCTGTTGTTCCACCAGTATATTGTAAAAATGCAATATCTTGATTTGTTATTTTGACAGGTTTAAACGTGAGCCTTTTTCCGGTCGATAATATTTTTTTAAACGAGATATGTCCCGGTATATTCCATGCGGGAATTTTCTTTTTAACATACTTCAGAAAAAAATGAATGAAATGAGCTTTTGCGCGAGGAAATAAATCACCGACCTGAGTAACAATAATATTTTTTAATGATGTTTCTGCAATGACTTCTTGAACTGTATGCGCAAAATTACCCAATACAACTATCGTTTGTGCACCTGAGTCATTTAATTGATGCTTTAATTCCGTCGCAGTATAAAGAGGGTTAACATTTACAACGATAAGCCCTGCCCTTAAAATTCCAAACATTGCAATAGGATATTGCAATAAATTAGGCAGCATGATTGCGACTCTTTCGCCTTTTTGTAATTTTAAGATTTGTTGTAAATAGGCTGCGAAAGCTTGAGCATAAGCATCAACTTGACGAAATGTTAGTTTAACACCCATATTATAAAATGCTGGTAAATCTGCAAATTGATGGCAGCTTTCTTCAAGTACTTCAACAACCGACTGATAACTATCTTCATCAATTTCTTTTTCTGTTTTGCTAGCATAATTATTTAACCAAATCTTTTCCACAGCCTATCATTCCTTATATTTTTGACAACATAAAAACGATGTGTTCTTTCGATTCGAAGGGATGACTCGATGGATTTGAGAGCTATCCTTGCTTTAGGAACGTGCATAAAATAACTTTCGCAACTGGCATCTCATCTTCGGCTCATTTTCGAGCGTTTTTTTACGTAAGAAAAACGCTTACATAGAACAACTATGCGCACATTTTTCTTTCGTAAAAAACACTTGAATCTGAATCAAATCTAAGCGCCAGTTGCGGAAGTTATTTTATGCACGTCCCTTAAAAGTATTGGTCGGGACGGCCGGATTTGAACCGGCGACCACTTGCCCCCCAGACAAGTGCGCTACCAAACTGCGCCACGCCCCGTGTGTTTTTAGTGCCAGCGAATTGTCGACAACACCTATGACTCTATTTTATATTTTATATTGTTTCTGCAGTCTTTAGCTTTATTAAAACAGTCTCAAGGTCAGCAATAATTTTTTTAACAACCGCATCTGTTTGAACTGCTTGACTAACTTCGGCCGAGCTATTCGTTAATTGGGCTCGGGCACCCTCAATTGTAAATCCGCTTTCATATAACAGCTTTCTTATTTGGCGTATCATCAATACATCTTTATATTGGTAATAACGCCTATTGCCACGTCGTTTAGAGGGTTTTAATTGTAAAAATTCTTGTTCCCAATAACGCAAAACATGCGGCTTTACGCCGCATAGTTTAGCTGCTTCACCAATTGTGAAGTAGCGCTTATCTGGAATAACTGGCAAGACTTCACTGTCTTGCGTACTTTCATTATTCTTCAGTAAGTTGAGTGTTGTGGGCTTCATTCCCTGCATACTTTTCAACACGCGCCCTTAGTTTTTGTCCACTTCGGAAGGTAACCACACGCCTAGCTGAAACGGGAATCTCTTCGCCCGTTTTAGGATTCCGACCTGGACGTTCACTTTTATCATGCAGTTCATAATTGCCAAAGCCAGAAAGCTTAACCTGCTGTGCACTTTCTAGAGCAGCGCTTAACTGGTGAAAGAACAACTCTACAATCTCTTTGGCTTCACGCTTAGTTAATCCTATTTCTTGAAATAGACGCTCTGAAATGTCTGCTTTTGTCAGTGCCATTTTGTTAGCCTCTTAATTCAGCGTTGAATCTTCCTTTTAATGCAATTACAACCCGTTCAATTAAATCTGTAACTTCCTCATCTATTAGAGTGCGTGAAGAATGCTGTAAGGTCAAGGCTAAAGCAACACTTTTGTTACCACTTACAATGCCTTTTCCTTGATAAAGGTCAAATATATCAACCTGTTTCAGCAACTCACCCCCTACATCTCTTATTGTATCCTGAATTGCTTGAAATGGTATAGCATCAGAAACAACAATTGCGATATCACGACGAATTTCTGGAAATTTTGAAATAGTCGATGATTGAGGCAGCGCAGATTTCTCAATTTTGTCTAAGAACAGCTCAAACAAAAATACCTTTCCTTCCGTTTTAAGACGCTGAGCGAGAGAAGGATGTAATCCGCCCATCATCCCGACCTTGTCATTTTCATACCAGATTTCAACTGATTGTCCGGGATGTAACGCCGGATGCGCCCCTGGTTTGAATATAAATTTTTCTACTGCAAATGTCAGCTTCAAAAAATTGAGTATGTCATTTTTAACATCAAAAAAATCCGCTATTCGCGTTGCAGCACCCCACTGCTCTGGCCATACAGACCCACAAACCAAACCGCTCAACATGCGTTGCTGTAATATTTCAGAACCTTCCAAAACAAATCGTAATCCCATTTCAAAGATACGAACCCGCATTTGTTGTCGATTTTGGTTATAAAGAAGCGTATTCACTAACCCTGGCCAAAGACTCGCACGCATCACTCCCATTTCGGAAGTCACCGGATTCAGCAACTCTTTTGAAGAGCACCCAGGAATAAATAATTCTTGGTGATGCTTATCAATAAAACTATAGGTAACAACCTCGTGATAACCCTGATCACAGAGCGCCAACCGAATGCGGCTTAGTAAAATCTTATTTTCAGGAAACAAATTCATTTGTAAAGAAGCAAGCTGCATCGAGCTGGGAATATTGTTATAACCATATAAACGAGCAACCTCTTCAATCAGATCAACTTCCAAATGAATGTCAGAGCGCCGCGACGAGACAATCACTCGCCACCCTTCTTTGGTTTTTTCGCATGAAAAACCTAAGCGATGTAAAATTTTTTCAATCGTTTCTTCAGGAACAGAATAACCTAATATTTTACTGATACGATGGCTTCTTAATTCAATCGTTTTAGGTTGTGGTAAAAAATTTTCTTGATAATGCTCAATCAGCGGGCCCGCCTTACCACCAACAATACTCAACAGTAGTTCTGTTGCTCGCTCCAAAGCAAGACGTTGCAACGTTGGATCAATCCCTCGCTCAAAACGAAAAGATGAGTCTGAGTTTAAATGATATTTTCTTGAGGAACGTATCACGCTACTAGGCTGGAAATAAGCGCTTTCTAAAAAAATGTCCTGAGTTTCTAATATAACACCGGAGTCCATACCACCCATCACACCTGCAATTGCCAACGGCTTCTCTTGATCAGCAATAATGAGCGTCTCTGCATTTAAAGAAACTTCACTAGAGTCTAGCAGTTTTAAAGATTCTGTATTGCTCGCCTTCCTAACTTCAATACCACCTTTAATTTTATCCAGTGAAAATGCATGCATAGGTTGTCCTAACTCAAGCATTACATAATTCATCACATCAACAACAGCATTGATTGATCGAATATGGCTACGACGCAATTTTTCACTCAACCAAACGGGAGAAGCTGCCGCCGCGTTCACTTCTGAAATGATACGACCCACATAACAAGGACAACTCTCTTTTTCAGAAATAACAATAGGCAAAACAGTTGGAGTGGTCGGAATAATTTCATGAATGGGCGGTACATGTAAATCACACTCAGTTAAAGCGGCTATTTCTTTTGCCATACCCAAAATACTTAAACAATCACCTCTATTAGGCGTTATAGAAACATCCATCACAAAGTCCGCGAGATTTAAATACTCCCATAAGCTTTTGCCGATTGGCGCATCCTGCATCAACTCAAGCAAACCCTCACTATCATCTTGCAAACCTAACTCTTTAGTTGAACAAAGCATGCCTTGAGAAGCAACGCCACGGATAACACTATTTTTTATTGTAAGATTATTTGATAAGACAGCATTTTCTAGAGCGGCTGCAACTTTAAGATTGACACGAGCATTACTTGCCCCACAAACAATAGTGAGCGCCTCTGGAGATCCTATATTGACTTTGCAAACTTGTAGTCGCTCAGAGTCAGGATGCTTTTGGACATCCACAATTTGGCCGATAACAACGCCAGAAAAAGCATTCGCAGCAGGCGTAATGCTTTCAACTTCTAGACCTGCCATTGCGAGTTGATTGCTTAAGTCTTCACGTGTTAAGTCTGGATTCACCCATTCTCGCAACCATGACTCACTGAATTTCATGAAGTAACCCCTTAAAACTGTCGCAGAAACCGAAGATCATTTTCAAATAATGCACGTAAATCACTGATGCCGTAGCGCAGCATCGTTAATCGATCAATTCCCGCTCCGAATGCCCAACCAGAGTAGCGTTCAGTATCAATACCCACTGCAGTAAAAACATTGGGATGAACCATTCCACAGCCTAAGACTTCTAACCAACCGGTATTTTTACAAATTCTACAGCCTTTGCTTTTGCAGCTTAGGCAACCTATATCGACTTCTGCTGAGGGTTCGGTAAAAGGAAAATAAGAAGGTCGAAAACGAATAGGAACTTCCGTTTCAAAAAAGTTTTGTAATAAATGAATTAATATGCCTTTCAGATCAGAAAAACTCACGTTTTCATCAATCATTAACCCTTCAATTTGATGAAACATCGGCGTGTGCGTCAGATCGAACTCACGCCGATAGACTCGCCCCATAGCAATAATTCGAAAAGGAGGCGCTGCCTGCTCCATCGTGCGAATTTGAACAGGAGACATGTGTGTACGTAATAACGACCCATCCGGAAAGTAAAAAGTATCCTGCATCGTTCTGGCAGGATGCAACTCAGGAATATTGAGCGCAGCAAAATTATGATGATCATCTTCAATTTCAGGACCATCCATCATAGTAAAACCCATTTGGCCAAATAAAGCTTCTAACCGCTCTCGAGTTTTAGTAATGGGATGAATTGAGCCAGGTAATTGCCCTCTCCCAGGTAGAGTTACGTCAATTGATTCTGCAGAAAGTTGACTATTAATTTCAGTTTCTTTTAGTGCAGTTAAACGTTCCTCCAAGATAACTTGGATTTTTTGTTTAATCGCATTCACTTTTTGACCCGCGATTGGGCGCTCTTCTGCAGGTAGTTGTCCTAAATTTTTGAGATACTCAGTGAGTTGACCTTTTTTACCTAGATAAGAAACACGGTAATGATCTAAACTTTTAAGGTCATTGGCTTGTCGGATTTGGCTTTCCGCATGAAGTAATAATTCATCCAATTCATTCATGAATTACATCCAAAATAGCGTAATGGGTGAGAGGAATCAATACACAAACACTTCTCATCCGCCTATGGGCGCTCCGTACTATCTACAGAGCAAGTTTTCTCCCGCAGCATAGAAGGGAGAGTAGAGTACAAAGGAAAAGCGTTTAAGTCGTTGCCTGATGAGAGGAATCTCACCTCGTCAACGACTATAAATCAACTAATTAAGCAGCTAACTGAGTTTTAGCTTGCTCTGCTAGTGCAGCAAAAGCAGTCTTATCGTGAACTGCAATGTCCGCCAACACTTTACGATCAACTTCAATCGATAGCTTTTTCAGCGCATTCATAAAGACGCTATAAGACATACCACACTCACGGGCAGCAGCATTAATTCGCACTATCCAGAGAGCTCTAAAATCACGTTTTTTCTGTCTTCTGTCTCTATAAGCATATTGAGCTGCTTTAATAACAGCTTGATTTGCTACACGAAAAACACGACTACGCGCGCCATAATAACCTTTTGCTTTAGCAAGAACTTTTTTATGTCTTGCTCGGGCTGTTACACCTCTTTTCACTCTAGCCATTTTCTATATCCTCTTTATGCGTAAGGCAGCATTTGGGTGATTGACGGACAATCAACTTCTGCCACTCTCGTTACACCACGCAATTGACGCTTATTCTTTGTGGTTCTGTGGGTTAATATATGATTGCGGCCGGTAGCACGATGTTTAAAGCCATTTTTAGTCGCTCTAAATCGTTTTGCTGCTCCGCGATTCGTTTTTAACTTATAGCCAGCCATTTTTCTTTCACTCCACTTTATTACTATCATCAACATATGAAACTACTTTTGTTTCTTAGGACCTATGACCATAACCATTTGGCGGCCTTCGAATTTTGGTCGTTGCTCAACAACACCATAGTCTGTCAAATCACCTTGGATGCGCTCTAATAGCTGCATACCAAGCTCTGGATGCGCCATTTCACGACCTCTAAAGCGCAAGGTAATCTTGGCTTTATCCCCCTCTTCTAGGAAACGAATCAGATTACGAAGCTTAACTTGATAATCTGCCTCTTCCGTCGCGGGGCGAATTTTAATTTCTTTTATATGCACCTGCTTTTGTTTTTTCTTAGCAGCTGCTTTGCGCTTGCTTTGTTGAAAGCGAAACTTGCCAAAATCCATCACGCGACAAACAGGCGGTTTTGCATCCGGCGATAACTCCACCAAGTCCAAGGCGGAATCTTCAGCTATTTGTCGTGCTTGGCGAGTAGGAACTACTCCTAATTGATTACCATCGGCATCAATTAATCGGACCTCAGAGACGTTAATCTCTTCATTAACCCGAGGTTTCTTTTCTGCGCTAATCTGGTCTTCCTCCTAATCAGTTCGACTTCGACGTGCAATTGCTTCTTTTATCAAGCCCATACAATCCTCAATAGGCATACTACCTAAATCTTTTCCTTGCTGGGTACGTACAGAAATTGCACGCATGTCCACTTCACGATCACCAACCACCAATAAAAACGGGACATGCTGTAAAGTATGTTCGCGGATTTTAAAGCCGATCTTCTCATTTCTCAAGTCCGATTTTACTCTAATGCCCTGTTTTTTGAATAAATTTGATATTTCTTCACAAAATGAGGCCTGTTTATCCGTAATATTCATGATTATCGCTTGGACAGGGGCTAACCAGACTGGCAACTTACCCGCGTAGTGTTCTAATAAAACACCAATAAATCGCTCTAGTGAGCCAAGGATAGCACGATGCAGCATAACTGGCACCTGTTTGCTTCCATTTTCAGCAATATAATAGGCTTCTAGTCTTGCTGGCATAGAATAATCCAGTTGCAAAGTACCACATTGCCACATACGATTTAAGCAATCTTTAAGATGAAACTCAATTTTTGGTCCATAAAATGCTCCTTCGCCCTTTCGCTCTTCAAAACTCAACCCTAAATTGGTTAGCGATTGTGATAGTGCATTTTCTGCCTGATCCCAGAGCTCATCCGTTCCTAGCCTTTTTTCAGGACGTGTTGCAAGTCGGATAGTGAGGTCATTGAAGCCAAAGTCTCCATAGGCCTGCAAAAGTAACTTTATGAACCGTGATGATTCTTCTTGGACTTGATCTTCTGTGCAAAAAATATGCGCATCATCTTGGACCAGTTGACGAACCCGCATCAAGCCATGCATAGAACCCGAAGGCTCGTTGCGATGCAGTCGCCCGAATTCCGCATACCGTATCGGTAAATCACGATAACTACGCAAGCCTTGCTTAAATATTTGAATATGACAAGGACAATTCATAGGCTTAATAGCGTATTGCCGCTTCTCAGATTCTACGGTGAACATTTCATCGTTAAACAGCCCCCAATGACCTGATTTTTTCCAAAGCTCCAAATCCACGATCTGTGGGGTTGCCACTTCTTGATAATCATTTTGATCGATGAGTTCACTAATATAATTTTTAATTTGTTCGTAAACAATCCAGCCATTTGGATGCCAAAAAATCATGCCTGGTGCTTCTTCTTGAATATGAAAAAGATCTAAATTTTTAGCTATTTTTCGATGATCGCGTTTTTCAGCTTCTTCAAGATTATGCACATACTCGTCTAATGATTTTTGATCTTTCCACGCAGTCCCATAAATACGTTGCAACATTTCATTATTCGAATCACCGCGCCAATAAGCACCCGCCACTTTCATTAATTTAAATGCTTTAATTTTTCCAGTGCTTGGAACATGCGGGCCTCGACATAAATCAACAAAATCGCCTTGTTGATAGGTTGTCAGCGTTTCGCCTGCTGGGATATCTTCAATGATTTTTGCTTTATATTCTTCGCCTATCTTTCTAAAAAAAGTGATAGCGTCTTCACGAGACATCACTTGGCGCGCGACCTTCAAGTCGGCTTTAACAAGCTCCTGCATTTTTGCTTCAATTTGAGCTAAATCATCAGGAGTAAACGGACGAGAAAATGCAAAGTCGTAGTAGAAACCATTTTCAATCACTGGACCAATCGTCACTTGTGCGGTCGGAAATAGCAATTTTACTGCTTGTGCCAACAAGTGTGCCGCAGAATGTCGAATCACCTCTAAAGCCAGCGGGTCTTTATCTGTCACAATCGCAACAGTCGCATCTTCTGTCATTTCGTAAGAAGTATCGACTAATTTATCATTCACCCTGCCGGCTAATGCTGCTTTTGCTAGCCCTGCGCCGATATCTGCAGCAACCGCAGCAACTGTAACTGCTTGGTCGAATCGTCGCTGACTTCCATCTGGTAACGTAATGACTGGCATAGCCAAATCTCTTCTCAAAAAAGAAAGAGATTCTATTTCTTTGCCCGTGATAAAACAAGAAAAAAATCAGTGAGTAAGGCCCTGCGCATAAATAACCTCAGTTATGGATAAGGTTCAGATTTTAAACTATTTATAACTCAGCAATTGACTCAAATCCATATTCCCGCCGCTCACAACACCTACACGCTTATTAGTAACATCAATAACTTTATTCATTACAGCGGCAGCCGCAAGACAACCTGTAGGCTCTGCAATTATTTTCATGCGCTCAGCAAAAAATCTGATTTGTTCGCGAAGTTGATCATCACTCACTGTTACGATATCTCGAACGCATGCTTGTATAATGGGGAAAGTAAGCTCTCCAATTCGTTGAGTTTGCGCACCATCTGCAATGGTTTTGGGGACAGGTATTGTGACAATTTTTCCACTGCGTAATGATTGCTGTGCATCGTTACCCAACTCTGGTTCAACACCAATGACTTTACATTCTGGCGAAAGGTAAGCAGCAGCAATTGCGGCACCCGCAATTAATCCTCCACCACCGATTGGAACAAACAAATAATCTAACAGACCAATTTCTTCTATCAATTCGGTTACTGTCGTTCCTTGACCGGCAATTACATCACGGTGATCAAAAGGCGGGATCAGTGTCAAACCACGTTCATTTACCAACTCTGCTGCAATTGCCTCGCGGCTTTCAGTGTAGCGATTGTAAAGAATCACTTCTGCGCCATATCCTTTTGTAGCAGCAATTTTTTGTGAGGGCGCATCCTCAGGCATCACTATCGTGACAGATATACCGAGTAATTGACCGGCCAATGTCATTGCTTGCGCATGATTACCGGCAGAAAAAGCAATAGCACCGCGACGTTTTTGATTTTCATCAAAACAACTCAGTGCGTTATAAGCGCCACGAAATTTAAATGCACCCACGCGCTGGAAATTTTCACATTTAAAAAAAATGTGAGCTCCCGCTTTTTTATTTGCTTGGCTAGAAGTCAATACAGGCGTGCGATGAGCTATACCAACTAATCTGGTAGCTGCGGTGGTGATATCTGTGTAAGTGACTGAGAAATTGTGCTTAGATGAATGCATGTATAAATTACCAATAGTTAGCTTATATTCTCTTTTGCAAGTATATAACTCACGCACCGTTATCATTATGACACACAAATAGCCTTTATTTGTATATCATTTACGTAAACCCACCTCATCACGTTAACTAAATATTAAAAAAACCAATAAATGTCTATTCAAATGATGTAACATTTCAAAAGTCAACTTGAGGTACAAAGTAGGGTTTAGTTTATGCTTAGGCAAGACTCCAGCAATAGAAAAAAATGCCAGAATTTTTTTTATACCGCCTCCAAATATGTAGGGTACACAGTATGCTTTGCCTCGACTTACCCAAATATTCAATATTCTGTGGCCTTTCCTTTCATAAATCCTGCCGATGTTGGATTTGAGTGGGTAAAAACGCAATATGATAATGCTCCTGGTTACTTAGCATTATCCGTGTTAACTGGTTTAAGCACATTAACAATTAGCGGCTCTTTTACCGTTCAATATTATCAAATTGCAGGTAAAAAAATTAAAGAAGAATTTTCCCTTCTTATACAAACCGGAACAAATAAAAAACGCTTTGCTGCATCTGTCTTGATGGCACTTATTGCCGCTATTACCGGAGGCAGCGTATCTGGCGCACCCTATTCAGGCGCTACCAAAATTCTGCCTCTCTTGCTTGGATTTGCATTCACAGGTGCTACCAGTTTTGTAGGACTGACCAACTTAATTATTGAGTTTAGCGATAAAGATGTCGCTTTTCAAAAAGCGCTTCTCTCTTATTTAAAGCAATTAAAACCAACGTATAGAAACCAAGTGAACGAACTCTTACGCAACAAAGTATTGAACACTGAAACGCTTGCTGAATTCTTAAAAAACTTTTTTGATCTTCAGCTTCGCATTGAAGCAGAAAATCCAAACGACTCTATTTTTATCCCACAAACAATCACAGATCAGAGAAAACAATTAGCCGGAAAAATATTTGATGTTCTCGTTGCCGGAACCATATCGACAATCGCTAGCCTTGTTTACATTCAAGCCGGATACGCTGGCACCAATATTATTACAAATAGCGCCTTAAACAACTGGAATCAAGCCGGACAAATTGCCATCGGTACTTTCACTGGATTTTCACCTATCATGTTTATTTTTTTAGGCATGAAATGTTTGCGAGAACTCATCATTGATCTCTATCCTGACATCAAAAATAGCCATAAAAAAATGGCTTATGCTTTCGGATTATTTTTGTTGTGCACCCTCAATAGCACTTGGTTTTATAGCTTAGGAAGAATGACTGTTGTCGATGATAATATCTTTTCACTTTCTGCAAGCGCCGGATTTGGGGCCGCGTTACCTATCGCTGGGTTGTTAACGAGTTTGATTTTAGGAATTACAGGATTAGCACCTAGAGTATTTCCTCCTGAAATAAATGTAGAAACTCCGCAGATAGATGATGCTGCTAAGATGCTAGCAAGCAAACATCATCAGCCTGTTGTTGATGCATTGAAAACGCATTCGTTTTTTTCGCGGGCTAAGAATGCGAAACCGACAGTGCAATTAGAGGAAATTAAAACGCAGAGCGATCACGATATTGAGATGCAAAATCAAGCGTTAGCGCCAGTTATCTAAATCATCTTCGCACTACCAGCACCATAAGAACCCACTGATGTCATCGCGAGGCTGCGAAGCGCTTAGCCGTGGCGACCCAGGCTCACTTAACACTCCCGGATTGCCACGGCTAAGCGCTTCGCAGCCTCGCAATGACGGGCTCTTCCCTAGACTTGGCAATTATCCTAGATTCGGCAGTTAGAATCTCGTATAACAGCAAAATGCTGCGAATCTAAGGCTTTTTTTATCATTTTTTTTCTCACCGTACGGATGAGTACGCTTTCGAAAAAAAATGATAAAAAAAGCCTTACCTTCTTTGCCTTTTGTTGTTATACGAGATTCTAACTACCGAATCTAGGATTATAGTTTCAGACCAAACACAGCCAGATCATTCTCCACACTTAATTCTTGTTGGATGATATCACTTATTCGTTGAAGTGCTTTTTCAAATTTCCCGGGAGCTGATTTTATCGACGCATGCTCTAACAACTTATCCATCAATAATTTTAGCTCATCTAACGAATGATTTTTTTGATATTCAATTAGCATATTCACAATCAACGCCAACTTAAAATCAGGCGGACGCACCCAAAAAGTTGCGATCATACTATGAGAATCACGCAACCACGCATCAAAAAAATGTACCAATGGCCCGAAAATATTTGAAGAGCCCACTGGCAGACCCCACATGGAGTGGGCCCATCTGAAGACACTGTCTCTCGACAGAGAGGCTATCAGTTTATTTGTAATCACATAAGGAGCATCTAAATAATCAAAAACAACTTGAGGCTGTGCATAACAACATCGAATAATCTGACATGAACACCAAGATTGTTCACGTGCAAACTGAGTCACTAAATCAACATCCGTTCGAGAAACAAGATAGCTAAATAACTCTACATGATCATTACTCACCGCAACATGAAGAGCAGCTTTACCAAGCATTGTCGTAGCATTTACGTCAACACCTTTCTCACACAAATACTGAGCGATCTCTAAATAACCCTGCTCTGCTGCAATATGCAAAACAGTACGGTCAGACTCTTCTTCTCTGGCATCGATATTCGCGCCATGATGATACAAACATTTAATGATAGGTAAGTTGCCTTTCTCTGCTGCAACGTGAATGGGTGCACTACCTTTTGAGTTAACAACATCAACATCAGCGCCATGTCGACATGCATACCCAACAATGTCGACTAATTCTTTTTCCACAAGCCAGTGAAGAAGCGTAGTCCCATCTGCTAAGTTAACATTGAAGTTAATTCCAGGATATCGATATAACGATTTAACTATATCCCATTCATTTTTATTTGCCATACGTAATAGTGTGATACCACTTGCGATCAGCATGTTAATATCAATATCTGACTCGACAAGTAAATGTTTAATTTTATCTTCATGACCAGCAACCAATGCAAGGTGATACATGATAATATCAAAATAATCATTATCCTCTGCATCAGAGAGATCAATTGTTCGAATGTTGGGAAGATGAGCAAGATAATTAACCACATCCCAACGCCCTTCTTTCACTGCAAGAAAGAGTGCTGAGTAGCCTTCAGGAGAGACAGCATTCACATTAACGCCATGCTCGCACAAAAACATCACCATATCTAGTTGGCCATCAGCAGCAGCGATACGAAGCAAAGTGGGGTCGTCCGTGAATAAATCGACATTAACATCCGGCATCTGATAAAAATATCGTAATACATTCCATTTTTTTTCTGAGGCCAAATCTGTTAAGAAATCAGAATCATGTTGCAGTATCAAACCAATATTTATTTTTTCGATATGCTCATGCATATACTGAATAACGTCAATGCCACCTTGGTGACCAGCATACAGTGAGAGACAACGTCTTTCATTGATACTTAACTTAATTCTGCATTCTTCAAAAAAATAACGAACGACACTCAGATGATTATTTTTGATAGCATTCTTAATCGCTAACGCTGGAACAATATGATTCGTCGCTTTTAAATCTTGTTGAATCGCCTTTTCTTCTACCTCATCTAACTGATGCTCATACTGCTCAAGCAAATCCTTAAAATCATTCATTTTTCTAAGCACAGAGAAATAGTTACCTTGGCTGCGATTTGCATAACTAACTGTTTGTTCGTAGAGATACCTCACAATATCTAAGTGACCCTGTTCGGCAGCTAAATCCAGAGGGCTTTCTTCCTCGTCTTCACCAAATGAAACATCATTAATCCTATTGGATAACGCTTGCACCAATTGTAATTGATTTTTAGACGCAGCAAGGTGGCATAATTCTCTGTTATCACCACTGACTTTTTTTGGGAAAAAACCTTGCGTCCAAACATTGTAGTAGCCTTTCTCAAGGAAGATTACACTCGTCCTGACACTAATATCAATGTTAGGTCGACTTCTTAAATAATCAACAACATCCCAATGATTTTTGAGCCCAGCAATAAGAAGAGGAGTCGACATAATTTTTATTCGGAGTTCTTCTTCAACAGAAACAGTCCATTTACCGACATGATTCAAATTAATATTAGGCTGCTCACATAAATAGTTAACTATTTCTAAATGCCCTTGTTTAGCAGCGAAAAACAGCGGTGTAGCACAAGCAAGGCTAACGCTCTGCGAGGAATAATCATCAGTTATAAGGTTAACATCTTCCATATTTAATAACTTGATAATATTCAATCGCCCTCGATCTGCCGCAAGATGCAATGCGTTTATACCACTAAATAGCGGCATTCTAGCATCTCTTGCATTCAGTTTATTAAATTCAATTTTAATTTGCTCATCACTTTGCTCTAGCAATATGGCCCAGAGAAACTTCCAATTAGGTTGTTCCATATCTTCTTCTGAAATAGATTGAAACCAACGATTTAAAAAATCTTGATGCTTATTTTTTAGCGCCCAATCTATCAAACCGAGATCTTTATCATCTCGCACATCAAACAATTCTTTTATCGTCACTTCTGCATCCACTATTCCAGCCCTATCTCCTTTTTTAAACAAACTCATTAACTTTTTTTCACGATCATTAAGATTTTGATAGCTGCGGTGATGAGCTTCTTGAAATGCTATTTCATAGTCGGCTTTGGTTAACTGCTTATTTTCAAGTTGAGCTTGATTTTTTAATTGTTCAAAATCGTCTGGAAAGTGTAATTTTAATAATTGATGAACATTATGGATAGCATGATGAAAATCTTTATTCACACTTATCATAGATAATCGATCGTCCACACCGAGATATTTACTTAGCAAATTGACAATATCTGTTGGCAACGAGTCTACTAATTGAGATGAGTTATTATTACCGCTTTGCATATTGAATCCTCGTTGTCGTTTGACACTTACACTTAACAGTAAGGCATTTATTATACACAAATTCGCGTATTGTGCAAGCATAGATCTAATGGACCAGTTAATCCACATCTCTTTGATTTCGTTAACGATTTAGGATAATCCGGCCTTTTGTTTTGCGAGCTCTTTCTGAAATTCTTGTTGTTTTGACGTAATAAACTTTTGATAACCATCAGGATCAATAGATGAATAGCATCTGAAATATAAATTTACGTTGTTTCATAATCGTTTTCCGTGATGAGTGACATTACTTGGATTACATACTTTACCTGAGGACACATCTTGATCTCTTTTATCTGAATTTTCAACGACGGGTTGACCCATGTTTTTTTCCGATATGTCAGAAACATGTGCGTGCGTTGCACCCAAACTTTTATGAATATTAACCTTCTTTTGAGTAGGTGACTGACAAGATTCGCCTGAGCCAACAGATTCCGTCTTGATGATTGCACTGCAGACTGGAACGCCAGCATAAAGTGCTCCTACACCAGTGAATACACCCCCTGCATATAAAGGTAAGCTTATTCCACCTGTGCAAATCGCAATACCTATTCCGATCAAAGCAATTCCGATAACTATACAAACCTTTTTAACTATCGATAATTTTTTAAAACTACTGGCAAATCGATGCAGCCAGGATGTTTTCTTGCGAGTAACAACATTTTCATTTGAGTTTTTATCTACGGATTTTTCAGGTGCGAGATTCGCCTCTAAAACATTATCTTTAACGACCTGCTGCTCTTTAACAGTTGTCTGCGTAGCATTTGAATCATGCGGATTATTAAAAATAATTTGCTGCCAATCATCTGCTATTTTTTTTAGTTTTTCTAATTCATTAACACGAACACTCTCCGTTTCAGGATTGTTTCGTTTTTTATAAAAATTCAGCCTAGCAATGAAGTGATGATATTGTTTAAGCTCAATGATTCTTTTAATCACAGCAGCATCTTGATCTGAATTTTTGTAACTTTCACAAAAAGCTAAGAGATAATAGGCATTAAAATCCAGCTCAGAATATGTTTTACTTAATGTTACCGTTTGAAAAAAAACTTTAGCAGCTCTTAAAAACGATTTTGCATATTTTAAGATTTCTATGTACTTTCTATTCTTCTTCTTTTCTATCTCCTCTGCTTGTTTAACCATAGCATTAAAAGCAGCAAAATCAGCCTGCCTAGAGTAGCCTTTGAAATATGCTAACCAGTTATTACAGTTTGTTTCAAATTCTGAGGGCATTACCATATTCCATGAAAGCAATTAAGATAGGTAGTATAAACTACAAATATTAAGCTGAAATTAAGAATCTACGTACCTAGCCAACCCTATCATTAAATAACCTCACCCCTTAAGGTTTATTTAATTGAAAGTTTACTATTATTTACATCACGTTACGATAACCATTTGGTATCCCAAGACTACCAGATTCTGCTATTGGTGCTTTCTTAAAAAATGAATTTACACGTCTCGCCTCTGGATGCGTGAATTCAATCACTTTTGTGTTTTCAACACTAGGTGCTTTGCTGGCAAAATCAAACAATGTTTGAATAGGATATTGATCAAGCCCAGTTATTTTTTCTTTATATGTATGGTTAATCATTGCCAAAATTAATTCTACATTCCCACCCATTTCTTTAATGAGATCACAACAAGCTATTGTTGTACCGCCGCTAGCAATGCCATCATCAATAAACACGACCTGCTTACCCGCAACATCAGAGCTTGTTGACATTTCTACTTTTTCATCTTCATATGCATTGGAATAGGTTTTTGAAACAATCGGGCCAGGTATTTTACCTTGCTTACGAATAATCACTAACGGAACCTGTAATGCTTCAGCAACCACTGCAGCAGCTGGAATACCTCTGACTTCTGGCGTAGCAATCACTAACTTAGAGGGATCGATATTGAGTTTTTTAATTTTTTCAATAAAGCTTGTTGCGACATAATGGGATAAAAATGGTTTTTCATAAATTTTTAATACATCAAAAAATTCTTTTACGTTTTTGAATTCATAGTGCGGTAATATTTTTTGCAAATAATCACGTGAATAATGCCATTTTACTTCATGACGCTCAGGCGACATCGGCACATCGCGACTATGTGACATTTTTTCACGATCAGCAGGATAGGTAGTGTTAACTAATTCAAATTCAACATCTTTTAAGTGATCCCATATCGCATCTTTAATCCACTGTGTCACACCGATACCCGCGCAAGTACGTGGGCCAGCGGAATGGTACAATCCTGACTTCAATAAATTAATGTAGACAGGTGTACCTTGAGGAACCACAGCATGACTTAATTCGAGCTCTTCTTGCGGAACACGGGTACGAAATGGAAACAAGAATCCATTATGCAATCCCTCTGAGTAGACTTTCTTTCTTGCTTCAGTCGTATTTAAACCGGATTTAACGACAATATTTAACGTTTCAAGCATTGCATTTTCAATAAAATCTAATGCTAATATTAAAACAAACGCATTATCTAATAAGGCTGTATCGACCTTATCTTGTGGAAAATGAGGATTCTTTAACAGGTTCTCACGCAATCGTGAAAAAAGGCAATTGTCAGAGCTTGCCAAAAACTCCCGCAGCTCATTATCAATTTCAGAAAATTCATTTTTTTTCATATAACCATATAATCGACAAGCTTGTGTGCCGACAAATGGAATATTCTTTAAGCGGCTATCATAATAACTATACCGTAAGGCACTGAGCAATTTCGCACGAGTTTGGTGGAATTTTTCCGCATTCGCTTTGCTGCCAAACATAAATTCACACCAAAAACTTTCTATAAAGGTATCAAATGCCATATCCAAATGAAATTGTTGTTTATCTAAAAACTTATGAAAATGTTTAGCAACAAGACCCTGTACTGAAGCAGCATTTCCAACACTCTGCAACAAGCCTGCATGTATGCCCTGCCAAAGTGGATTGACCTCTCCATTCACAAAAGCAGGCAGCGCATTGATATTTAACAGATGTCCGTGTGACACGTCAAAATTATAATTTTGAAAGCCTGCATCCGCTTTTGCATTTAACACTTTTATAACATCTTCTTTGTTTTGAATCACATAAAACAACGTGGCAAATGCAATTCCCACCTTAAAATCTGTTGTGCTATGTCTTGCTTCTAACGTATCAATCGCATCATAAAAATTACCGGATTTTAAGTAACAAGATAAGAATTCAAGTATATTAACGTCTGCCATTTTAGAATCAATTTTAGCTGTACTAAACATGTTACACCTCATCGTTGAATTTATAATGCAATGATAGGTGCAAAGATGGGAGTTGTATGTCCTGACAAACCCTGTCAGGAAAAATCCGGACAAACAGTATTCAAGGAGTTTTCTGGGTCGCCTTTAAATAAGCTGCAATCAGCTCAGACTTGTTTTTAGCTTTGAATTTTTGCTTGGCACGATCGATATAGGTTTCAATTGTTTTTGGAGAAAGTCCAATGATTTTAGCAATTTCTTTCATCGTATATCCCTTGCAAAGATGAAACAAACACAAACTTTCACGTTCAGAAAGCGTCTCATTATTGGAGGATACCGCTGGAATAACTGTGCTATTCACTGCATAGTTACTCGGATTTAATAGACCTAATTGCGAAATTTGTAGAATCGCTTCAGCTAACGATTGCTTACCCAAGACAATCGAACAACCAAATAATCCGATAATTTCATTGTTTTCATTATACCAAGGTGACTTTACGGAGAGGAATTGCAGGCTAACGCCATCGTTCCGTAAGTTTTGTTCTTCAAAGATTTTAATCTTATTTTCCGCAATAACTGCTTTGCAATTTTCAATTAACTTAGTCGCACTTTCACTATTCGACACATCAAACAATGACTTTCCGAGTGAATCATCCACAGATCCAAAGCCACAGATTTCAACGCATTGTTGATTCATGTGTAAAGTTGCACCCTCTAAATTTAAAAAATAAAAATTAAATGGTAGCTGTGACAAACTGGCAACTGTATGCCCAGTATTGAATGAGGTTGCAGATTCAGCTTCGCGCGCAGTATCTGTAGGCTTCACCAATTTGACACCTTGATTCACGCGATAAATGATCGAATTTTGATCTACTGCTGCTAGGTTCGTGTGTTTTGTCATGGGGTTATCATCTAAACTATACGCAGAGATTGTAGCATAACTTTGGATTTTTTTTGTGAGCATTCATCCTATTGGTAAAATGCCTGACATAGATAAATTTTTTCTGCCATGCATGCATGGTGTTAAAGGAATCTATTCTGTATATTGAAAACTTAACTTTATTATCACAAGGAATAGGTAATGGAACCTCCTACTCTAGCTTCAGAAAGCAATTTTTCGCCTCTACTGACGGTGCAAAAAAAAATAGTTAGAGCCCAGCACCGTTTCCCAATCAGCAACTGCAGTAAAACCTTTCTGCGGCGATTCTATCCTGGAGTGACGACCTCAGAATGGAACGATTGGCGATGGCAGCTTCAAAATCGGGTTCGAAATTTAAAAAGCTTAACACGATTTTTGCAACTCTCGGAAGATGAACAGAGTGCGATAGCACGTCACGAAGGCACTTTGCCTTTAGGTGTGACGCCGTATTATCTTTCTTTATTCGACGAACATAATTCAGCACAAGGCATTAGACGCACACACATTCCCGTGAATGATGAGTATTTATATACGCCGGGCGAAGAAAAAGATCCTCTTGGTGAAGATGGTCATATGGTTGTGCCAGGATTGGTTCATCGCTACCCCGATAGAGTTTTATTTTTGACGACAGGCTTCTGTTCGACGTATTGTCGATACTGCACACGTTCACGCATGGTTGGCGGTGGCGAGTATACCTTTGCCATCAGCCAGTGGGAACAAGCGGCTTGTTATATTGAGTCGCATCCAGAGATACGCGATTGCTTGCTATCCGGTGGAGATCCGTTAACTGTGCTAGATGACAAACTCGATTGGCTGCTAACACGTTTGCGCGCTATCCCCCATTTAGAATTCATACGCATAGGGACAAAAGTGCCTGTTGTGCTGCCACAACGTATTACACCATCCTTAATTAAAGTCCTAAAAAAGCATAAACCCTGGATGAGCCTGCATTTTACGCATCCTGATGAACTAACACCCGAAGTGCAAGAGTCATGCCGTCGCCTGGCTGACGCAGGTATTCCCTTAGGAAGTCAAACAGTACTACTCAAAGGAATAAATGACGATGTCAGCATACTGAAAAAATTATTTCATAGTTTATTAAAAAATCGCGTTCGACCCTATTACTTATATCAATGTGACCCTGTTCAAGGCTCATCGCATTTTCGTACATCCGTTGAAAAGGGGTTAGAAATTATAAAAGGATTACGCGGACACACAACAGGCTATGCCGTTCCAACTTTTGTGATTGATGCACCCGGTGGTGGTGGAAAAATTCCTTTATTGCCGGATTATATTGTCGGTAGAGATGGGGATGATTTATTGCTGACAAATTATGAGGGCGGCATTTATCGTTATCCAGATCCTGACGGAAAAGTTGGCCAAGATAAGGAGTTAAAGAGCTTATGAAAGTGGGCATTACCTATGATCTGCGTGAAGACTATCTTAAACAAGGGCTGTCTTTTGAAGAAGCTGCTGAATTTGATGTGGAAGAAACAATTGTTGCCATTGCAGAAGCGCTGACAGAGCAAGGCTTTACAACACAACGTATTGGAAATGTTTATCAAGTAGTGCGCGCACTGTCATCAGGCGAGCGATTTGATTTTGTTTTTAATATTGCCGAGGGAAGATATGGGCTGGCTCGTGAAAGTCAGGTTCCTGCTTTGTTAGATGCTTATCAAATTCCGTATGTTTTTTCCGATCCGCTGACATTAGCTATTGCCTTAGACAAAGGAATGACTAAACACATTTTGCGAGATGCAGGAATCAAAACAGCGCCTTTTTGGGTAGTTAATTCTAAGCAAGATTGCGAACAAGTATCGCGCTTATTATCGTACCCTGTGTTTGCAAAACCATTAGCCGAAGGAAGCAGCAAAGGTATTCACGAAAATTCTGCGATTTTTTCAGAGGAAGAATTATGGAAAGTCTGCGCCAACCTCCTCCATCGCTTTAAACAACCGGTCTTAGTCGAAAAATTTTTATCAGGTCGAGAGTTTACGGTTGGCATAGTAGGAACTGGGGATAATGCTGAAGTACTAGGCGTCATGGAAATAAAAATTGATTCTGATAAAAAAGAAAAATTTTATTGTCACAGTTATAAAGTAGGTGAGTTATGCCATCAAGCTTCATTACATTTGGTCAACGACGAGGCGGCAAAGCAAGCGGCAACCATTGCATTAAGCGCTTGGAAGGTTTTACGTTGTCGAGATGGAGGACGTGTCGATGTTCGCTGTGATGAAAAAATGGTGCCACATATTCTCGAGCTCAATCCACTAGCAGGTCTTCGTCCCTTTTATTCCGATCTGGTTTTGATAGCAGGTGCGGCAGGATTGTCATATCAGGATTTGTTGAAGCGCATTGTGGATTCTGCGTTGATGCGATTCAAGTATCATTCGACAAACTCTGCATTTTATCTTCAAGCTTTTGACGAAGCAACGGATCATCCTTGATCATTCGCGTAAACTGCTCACGATAAAGCACAAGCAACAAACAATGTGTTTTCGCTTTGACAGTCGCTGTTCGGGGAACATCTTTAATTAATGCAATCTCACCAAAATAATCTCCATCCTCAAGTGTAGCAATCACTTCCTCTTGCCCCCCATCAGATTCTTTAATGACTTCTACTGTGCCAGATACTATCAAATAAAATTTATGTCCAGACTCACCTTGTTTGATTATGACTTGGTTTGCTTCAAAATTCTCTGAGACAAAGTGCTCAGATAAATGCAAAAGAAACTCATCACTTGTTTCTTGTAATAAGGGAATCTTACGCAGATATGAAAGTTTGATATCTATCTCGCCATCAGCTGTCATGCTAATGCCATGTTGTTTTTCCCATAAAGTGGCATATAGCCCCTGCTTAGCAAGTAATTCATCATGTGTTCCTGATTCGGCTAACTGGCCTTTATCCAATACCAAAATACGATCCGCCGCAATAACTGAGTACAACCTATGTGTAACCATAATAGTCGTCTGATTTTTCATTAAGTTGTTGAGTGTCTTATTGATTTCATGCTCGGTTTCAGGATCTAAAGCTGAAGTCACTTCATCCAGCAATATCATCGCTGGACAGCTAACTAAAGCACGAGCAAGCGCTAATCGTTGGCGCTGACCTCCTGAAAGAACTCCTCCGCGCTCACCCATCAAGGTGTCATAGCCTTTAGGCAGAGCTAAGATAAACTCGTGTATTTCAGCATGTTTTGCAGCTTGTATAACATCGTCCAGCGTGGCATCTAATTTACCTAAACGAATATTATCAAATACAGATAAATTAAAAATGAGATTATCTTGCAATACGATACGTGCTTTATCGCGAAGTGTAGAAGCATTCACGTTTCGAATGCTAAGCCCATTTATTTTTATATCGCCTTCAAAATCATAAAGCTTAAGAATTAAAGACAAGATAGTACTTTTTCCTGAGCCAGATGGCCCAACCAACGCAACAAACTGGCGAGGAGGAATACTAAAACTCATATCTTTTAAAATGGTTTTCTCTGGTGTATAACCAAACGTGACATGTTGAAATTCAATGTTGGATTTTAACTCTTGAAAAACTTCACCTAGATCTTCGTTTGGAGACTCTGGGATTTCTAAAAAAAGCCGAATACGCTCCACCCCAGCTGATGTTGTCATCAATAAGGGCAAAGTATCTGCAATACCGGCAAATGTTTCAGATAGATAGGTGTAAAATATCCAAAATCCAAACACCGTTCCTATTGTTAAGTACCCCTTCATTGCGAAATATGCGCTAGCAAATAGCACGACAATCTCAATAGCGGAACTGCTGAGAATCATCTCTCGTGCAACTAAAGAATTATAAAAATTCGCACCTATACTGGTTCGGATAAACACCCGCATTTTATTTGCAATTTTATTTCGCCAGAAATCCTGCAAATTGTATGCTCTTACCATCACTTGTGCCGGCACGATCTCACTCATCAATGCAATAATATCGGCCTCTTCCGTTTTCTTGTTGATACTCATATGCCCGGCTTTATTTGATGATAATTTGGTAATTAATATAGGCAAAGGCAATAGTACAAGAACAAGCAGCGCAAGATGCCATTCAAAGTAAAACAGGGTGACAATAGTGAAACAGAATAATAACAAATATTTGCTGAGAAAGCTGGTTGATGAGACAAGTGCATACTCAAGAGAACTTAAATCATTCGAAAAATAGGAAGTTATTTTCCCAGATTCAGTATTCTTTAAATAACCCATAGTTAATTGCTGTAACTTATCGTATAAGGTTAATCGGATATCATGAATAATCTTTGTTGATACTGTAGATACCGCATACTCAGTCATAACCTCCATTACAATCTTGATTAATAGACCGGCAATGAGTATGAAAGCAAGGGTAATAAAAAGAGAAAAATCTTTTTGCGGAATAACTTTATCAAAAACAATTCTATAAACGAGTGGAATCGCTAAAAGATAAATGACTTGTAAAACAACACCCACAGAGATAATGCACAGTATTTTTTTATAAGGGCGCGCAAAGGAATAAACAAACCCCAGCAGCTTATATATCATATAAAATCCATTTTATACTATGATGACTTTATTATATCATTAAGATTATGTATAGTCAGCAATTATTCATATTGTCACTTGGACGTTTTCAGGCAAAAAAATCAAGATGAAAATGAATTATCCTCTTACATGGCGTCACGATGTCAACATAGATGATGTCATCGTGCTGACAGAAATTGCAAAAAAAACAAATGTTTTTAACACTGAGGAAATTAGTGTAGTACAAGAACTAATAACCGATAAATTAAATCGCGGCGCAACATCAGACTATTTATTTTTAGTCGCTGAACATGCGGGCAATGCCATCGCATTTACTTGTTTTGGTATAGTGCCATTAACGGATAATCGCTATGATTTATATTGGATAGTTGTAGACCCTGGTTATCAGCGATTACAAATAGGCGCTGCAATACTTTTGAAAACAGAAAAAATTATTTCACAACAAGGCGGCATACATCTCTATGCTGAAACATCAGGCAGCGCATTGTATCATGCTACACGCCAATTTTATGATCGCAATGGCTATCAAAAAATCGCTGAACTGCCAGATTATTATCGAGACGGAGATGCTCAAGTGATTTACCGTAAAGTGTTATAGGAAGCAAAATGCATAAAGCCGTGACTGATATAAAAAAAATTTTAATTTTGCATAGCGCACTCTCAGCAAACGAAACTCGAGCTGAAGAACAAGATACATTATTACAAGTTGATGTCATTAAAAAAACATTACTTGAACTCAACTTCTCAGTCCACACACTGCCTTTCACTCTAAATTTGTTAACACTAAAGGAACAATTAGAAGCGCATGCGCCGGATGTGATTTTCAATTTGGTCGAATCGGTAGACAATGGTAGCCAGCTCACTGCTATTGCTCCGATAGCGTTAGAACAGTGGGGGTTTGCTTATACGGGTTGCTCAGGAATAGCATGGGCGATGAGCGATCAAAAGCTTCTTGCTAAGCAATTATTGCAGAGCGCTGGATTGCCTACCGCAGATTATATGGATGCGTTATATATTTTCCGCAATCCACACCAACAACTATCCTGCCCCTATTTAGTGAAATCAACGAGCGAACATTCATCTTTAGGTTTAGATAAAAGTTCATTAGCCAGTGATTGTAAAACATTGGGTAATATCATATCGGATAGACAGCAACGTTTCGGTGGAACTTGGTTTGCTGAACGTTATGTGCATGGTCGAGAATTTAATTTAAGTATGCTGGGCTCAAAAAAACAGCCAGAAATTTTTCCCATTGCAGAAATCAATTTTGACTCTGCAGATAACAATGAAGTGCGCATAGTGGATTATGCTGCTAAATGGGACAAAAATGCAGAATCGTATCGCCGTATTTTGCCATATTTTCCGAATCACACAGCAGATGCTGAATTATTTAACGAGTTGCGTCGATTAGCATTACAGTGCTGGAAGGTTTTTGACTTGTCAGGTTATGTAAGAGTAGATTTTCGCGTTGATGACAATGGACAACCATGGATACTAGAAATTAATACAGCTCCCTGCCTGGATCCAGAAGCAGGATTCTCACTCGCTGCAGCAAAGGCCGGAATACATTATCCTAATCTTATTCTGAAGCTTCTTGACATTGCACTTCGATAATGAAGAGCGAAATCATCCGGTTGGGACGAGCATTACAGGCAAATAGATCTCTCACCGAACACCGCTTCGTCAGCCGCAGATATCTCGTGTTGCAGTGCTTTTCCAATCGTACGCCCATTCGGTTTCAATTCCTTTCGAAACAACCCGTGAAAAGACATAATGCTATCGATAGCATCAGTAAAATCACCTAATTTATATTTTTCTCGCCAATCAGGTGTCGGCCTCACTTGTGTGAGACAGATGGATAGTAATATATTTTGATTAAGCGGCTCCCCATCCACCAAAAACGAAACTAGCGCATCATTGTGAAAATTTTTACGGCAATGTGTCGCTAACGGATACTTATACTTCAGTCCATGCACTAACCAAAAATTCTTTATTAAATCACGTAGCATTTGTTCATACTGCGCAATTTTTTGCGGCTCTGATCTACTATCATAGAGAGAAGAAAAAATATGCTCCATCTTATTGAAACACCGTACCCAGTCATCTTTTAATTGCTTGCAATGCTGCAAATGCAAGGTGAAAAATAATTTTTGCAGTAAATAATTTAGGATAAGATACTTACTGCTCCAAACGTGATGTATAGAATACGCCTGAGACATGGCTTCACGATGCGCATGCCAAGCCGCCGTGACTTCGTCAGTTGTTTTATTCTGTGTGTCAACATTTTTAAAATCCGTCAGAGCTACAATATATTGAAAAGATCCAGGGTTGCCCTGGCGAGCCGCTCTTCCGAAACCTTGCACCTCAACACGAGGATTACTCATTAAAAAAGTAGCGATGACATGCAGGCCGCCTTTCTTGGCGACCTGTGATGACACTATGATATCTGTTCCGCGGCCGGCTGTATTCGTCGCAATTGTCACCATGCATGCATTCCCTGCCAATGCAATTAAATTCTCAGCAACATCAGATTTTTGCAATCCATTATACAGTTGTACTGTTGGGACTTTAGCAGCGCACAGCGCATACAACTGATTAGAATCATTGATGGTTTCACATAAAATTAAAACGGGCCTCTCTTCTGCTACGACCAGCAGCATAGCGTTGACAATCGCTTGAAGCTGCGTTTCTCTATCTTGCGTGACAATCGTCTTCTCTTGTTTTTTTTGGCTTGGGTGGTAGGGCGGAGAATCATAAGTCGTTACGCCGTAAATTTTTATGAGCTCTTCTCTATCTGATATCATACCGACGGTGCCGGTTAGTCCAAATAAAATAGCATATTGATTAAAATAACTTGGATGGCTAATACAACAACTCGTCAAGAAATCTTTTTTTATTTTTAAATGATGTTTTATTTCAAGAAAGCTATGCAGTCCTTTGTTCCAGCGCCTACCTTCTTGTACTTGCCCAGTATGTTTGTAATCAACAATGCAAATGCCTGGAACAGAGCGCGTGTTACTGTCTTTTTGTTCAAGCTCAGTGTCGCCTGCCTTAATAACATAATGTTTCCCCAAAGTAAGACTGGCAGCACACTGATAACTGTTATACCAATCCTCTATTGTGTCATCATCGAATAGTTTATTTTTGAATTTCTCTTGCAAATAATGCTTAAGATCAACAGCGGTGACCTTTTGAGAAGATAAATAATCCCAAATCACTTGATACACTTTATCCGAAACATCGTCAGCAAGATTGGAAGTGATTCTTGCACTCTGCCCCTGCATGTCGATGAACATACTATCCGCCTCATCAACGATAGCGGCGCATAAGGGACGGCCATTACGCGTACACTTTGTTTGTGATAATTCATAAAGATACGCAAACTCAAAATCTGTGTTAGTTCCATAGACAATGTCTGCCGTATAAATATAGGTATTTTCAAAATGGCTCGCATTGTCGCGGACAGTCAACCCAAATTTTTTATAAAATCGCTCAAATTTAGTCGCATCTCGTTTAGCCAAGTCGGGGGAGGTTGTTATCACATCCACCGGGTAACCTTGACATGCCAAGAATGTGGCGAGCATCGCGACAATACAGGATTTACCCTCGCCTGTCTTAATCTGTGCGATACATCGATGGTTTGGTGCATTCCATAATGCCAATACATTAATTATTTGAGTATTATAAGGAAAAATTTTAAAAACATTCATTACTTCCTGTCTAATAATAGCAAGCAGCAATAAATGATTATCTTTGTTATCTGGGTGATTTTTTAATTCATTCAAGCACTCTTTTTTTGTTTTGTTAAGCTCATCTGGAAGCAATATTTTTTTACCTTTATCTAAAATAATGCGGTATTGATCAAATACACTATTCAACTCAGATTCACTTAAAGGATATTGCACATCTTGACTGTAGGTGCCAAATTCTTGCTTAACAAGATCCAGTGATTTTTCGGGATGCTTCTGAAGAAAATCATAAAATAAGAATTCGCTTGCTCGATAGGATAACGCATCCCACGATGACTCTGTTTCAATGATCCTTATCAAATGATCTATATTATCTTTACCAAACCGCTGACTTAAACTAAATAAACCTAAATAATAACGGCACAGATTATCACTCTGTGAAATAGCCAGAACAAAACGCTTTAAACTATCGTATTGTATACGGTGATCAACTGTAAATTCTGATCGAACCTCGAAGAATAAATTCATGATACTCTGATATTTCGCATTACAATCCACATGGTCCGTATTCTTTTTTATAAGCAAAAATATATCTAAATACAGCTCAAGCTCTGAAAAAAATGTAGCGGCACTACTCCATATCAAAAAATCATGCTTAGAAATTTGCTTATAAAAATTATTTGCATTTTCTTCATTTAGACATAAAGAAAAAAATCGCAAGAGTGTGTTTCGGTAAAATTCTTTAAAATTGCCATCAATCTTTTCCCTATTTTTTAATAAAAAATTTCTGAGTGATGGGATGAACTTTCTAGCAATAAAATTAATGCTCTCAGCACAGTCTACATTCTGCTCTGCAATATTCATTAAAGGCACAATACACTCAGCATCTAACACACCCCCTTCTAGCAAATAGGGTAATAACAAATTAATAACATCCACGTGAATCGGCTTCAATTGCTCGTCAAGACGCAGAATATCCTCCACAACAATGTTAGAACTATGCATGAGACCTCGAATCAGCTCAGCTTTCAGGTCATTCATCTGGCTTATTTCAAGGTTATCTTGTGGTTGTGATAATTTTTTTAATTCTTTATAAAAAAGGCATAGATTCTCTCGAGCAATTTCATTTGATGCAGCTGAAATAAATTGGTTGTATATAAGCTTTAAATTTTCATCGGGCACATGATTCTCAGCAATATTCATCAATGCTCTTAATGTATTTTCATCGAAAATCTTCGCAGCAATTAAATAAGATTTAACTGCAGTCACAAATGGAATGTGTACTGGTGCAAGACGTTCATAAAGAAATAAAATACTGCCCACATTAACACTAGATCTATCCATCAAATCATGAATCAGCTCAACAGCTAGTTCATTGACCTGATTTATCTCATGACTATCCTGTTGCGAGGACTTTTTTAATGCCATATAAAAATGGCATAGGTTTTCTTGCGCGATATTTTGAGAAGTAGCTGAGATAAATTGGTTTAATATAAATTTTAAATTTTCATCGGGCGCATGATTCTCAGCAATATTCATCAATGCTCTTAATGTATTTTCATCGAAAATCTTCGCAGCATCTAAGTAGGCTTTTACCGATGTCACCAACCTCATATGCACCGATGTCAGCCGAGCACGTAAATCTAAAATAGTATCAATTTTTATATCTGATATACGAATAAGAGATGAAATAATTGTGGCAGTAAATGTCGACAGCGTCTCTGAGTCATCGTTAAAATTGTTATACAATTTCTTTTCTATTGCTTGAAATAACCTGGATTCATTATCAGATCGTGGAGTATCTTGGCGAACCAGCAATTCATATAAAGACATTAACTCTTTTAAATTCAGCAAATCAGGAACAGCTGGACTTGGATAGTAACATTGAATCAACTGTTCTAATGCAACAACATCAGGATGCCTCTCTTTCACCTGATCATTATAACATTTAACATGTTTTGCCATATATTGCTTAGTAAAGATCATCCAGTCTAGTTGCATCAATACCTTGCGCGCCCACACTTGTGTTTCAGGCGTAATAGGTTTTTTCATCATCACAGACGCTAAATCTGCCATTTCAATAATCGTTGACATCTCCGCCGGAATTTTTTCAGAACTTTTCAAATGATACAGTTGTATCGCGTTTTCGAGGTGAGCGGCTATTTCTTGCTGAATCGCAATAACTTGACCATGCGGGCTTTTCGCCAACAGAGATAAGCCTTGCGCTAAGTAAGCTGTACCTAAGTAATAATGAGGAGATTTCGGATCATTTCGGTAAGCTACTATCGCTTCCTTAAACTGCTGCTGATAAAAATAATAGTGGCCTACCTGGGTCTTTTTACTATACACAGAACATATCACTTCATATTGATCATGAGATAAAAATTGTTATTTATAATAAAAAACGAACGCGTAAGTTAATTGGCTCAAAGCTTATTTTTTCCTAGTTGATTCGCAAGTGCTCCGACTTCGCGTTGATGTATTGCATTTACCGCTTTAGGGTATTGGATTTCAATGTGTGTACATAATGACTGTGCCAGATCCAAGGCAAGTTTGAGTTTTTTTACCATCAGATTAATACCACCCAGGTTTCCTTCAATAATATATTGAAACCCTGGCAAATGACCCTCCAGACATATCTTCTGAATTTGATATATTACATCCTTTATCGATACGTCAAATTTCGCAGCTTCTAATGCTTTATCTCGATCTCCATCATTAAAAATTCTGTAATACAAATTATCAGTATACGTAATTCGGCTAGCCTGATCGGCTCCAGCTTTAGCTAAAAGTTTTGGATTTGCAAATTCTTCAAAAAGCTCAGTAACGTATTCTTTAAATAAGCGTGCAGCAATCACTTTCTTTTCATCATCCGCTGAGGATGAGGATGAGGATGAGGATGAGAACATATATATTTCCTCCAATTACTAAGCTGCCAGATTAATTACTGTATGTGACCAGACCTATGCTTTAATTGTAAGCAAAACTCCTGCGTATGTCAATTATATAACTGCATTATATAACTGGGCTATTGGGTCGGGTTTTTGACTTATTCTATTGATTTATATAAAGATATTGGTGTCAGACACCGATATTTATTAATGACACAATTAAATTGTGATTTAGACGCCATTAACAACATGAAAATAGTAGTGTATTTTCAGTAAATCAGCCAGCATTACCCCCATCAAGATCTGTGTTTGCATTTTTTTATCCATAGATTTTATCTATTACAACAATAGAATGTAGAGAATTTATAAATATATCAGAATGAAATATAATTTCCTTCTAAATATATTACCACGAGTACGTAGATGAATAATTTAAGTCAAATAAAATGGATTGATCCACTCACAAAAATCTGGGATGGCATTACGTCACCGATACATACTATTACAATGAAATAACAATGATCATTGACAAATATAAAAATATTATTGATGGCACGCCCTTACAACTCACACCTTTAGATTGTGGTTATTATGCCCGTCGGTTTGGAACCTTATCTCCTACAACCTATGTAACCTATGAAAGCCCGCATATCAACACCGGTGACAGAAGCACTGGTACAACCTATGTTAATTATTATAAAGAATACGGATCTCGCATAACAGCTTCGTATGAGCTTGATGGCAGCATCGTTAATACAGATATTACTGTCGTACGAAATGCTATCCAAAACGATGCAGCAGCTGATTTAGCAAATAAGCTATACCAATTTTTGGGTACAGCCATTGCAGCATTTAATATGGCAGGAGCTAATTACTCACAACTTCAAGACAGTATCCGCAATTCTATTCCTGCACTTTTAAATTCGGCTGCTTCAGTCAATGAGACGTTACAGCAAGAGGGGCAAGTCTTAGCAGGCAAAGAAGCAATATTTGAGGAAGCAGACAGTGAGTTTCATCATGGTTTATCACTCTGGTTGCCGATGTTCTTTCTTATTCCTGGTGGGCTTGCTTTATTAACCTATTGCTTAATGACTCTATGCAAAGATACATGCACTGCGGAAGATGCTGTGCAAAACGACATTGAAGCTCCTGCTCCTCGTTATAAACCAGAGATTCAACCTCAACCAGAGACTCCTATGCCACCGCCCCCTGTATACCGTTCAGGATCTGATAATCCTTTTGATAAAGATGTAGAGCTAGGTGGTGGTGATACTGTTGAAGGTCAGCCTCAACCTCAACCACCTGTTTATAGTAATGCACCAGCTGAGTACTCTCCAGCATACTTCACTCAACATTCTGCTCAAAAAGATGTAGAGCAAGATGGTGATCAAAACGAAGGCCAACCAGGGTATTATCGTCCTGTGCCGATGGGTTCAGTGTAACGTCTGAAAATTGGAGCATTTGAATGGAGCGGGCGAGAGAAATTACATTTTTTAAATCCGGCACCTATTCAAGAAACTTACGGAAGATGGGTTGAAAAATTTGAACGGCACCATTTACAGATTTTAGATCAGCTCAAACAAGATCTGGAATCTAAAAATAAACATGAAGATAAAGGGAAGAAAAAATGAAATCAAAATTTGTTTACGTCAGTTACATCAAAACTACGTCGGAAAAGTTGTGGCAGGCGCTTACAACTCCCGAGCTTATTAAACAGTATTGGGCCGGCATGAATATCAACTGTGACTGGAAAACTGGTTCCTCTTGGACTCTCAGCTTTCCGGATGGGCGCGTAGCTGATGCGGGTGAAATCGTTGAATTCGATCCGCCTAAACGCATGGTAATTAAGTGGCGTAACGAATGGAAACCGGAAATGAAGGATGAAGGATTTTCCCGCTGTACATTTAATTTGGAACAGACAGATGGAGCCATAAAGCTGACAG